>PVMS01118875.1_pt1 | contig 33367 bp, 31 predicted proteins | sample 1853461 | NCBI WGS metagenome assembly PVMS01 (sample SAMN08582032, study PRJNA380276) | Marine sediment metagenome, whole genome shotgun sequencing project. | isolation source: ocean sediment barecode stripped | collected 2017
CGCGACGAGTGCGAGATCGCTGTCGGCACACGCATTCCCGACGAGGCTGCCGACCGCATGCTCGGGCGGGGCGTCTCGATGGCGATCGTCAAGCAGGGGGCCGACGGGGTGCTGGTCGCGACGACCGACGACCGGGCGGTCGTGAATCCGATCGATGTCGAAGTGGTGTGCGGCCTCGGCGGGAATGCGTGTGCCGACAGCGATCTCGCACTCGTCGCGGTTGCCGACCGCGACCGTGCAGTTCTCGATCGCCGATGAGATGTACTCGCTCGCCTCGGCGGGCGAGTTCCAGAACGACGGGCGGTAGTCGAGATCGATGACCGTGTGCGTCGCGCGCCGGCGAGCGGCGAGTGCGGCGATCGCGGCCGAGCGGCTCGGCTCTTCGGCGAATCGTGAGCCGGTGAGCCAGAACAGCGGCACCGAGCGGATCGCATCCATCGGCAGGTCATCGACCGAGATGTTCATCTCGGGTCCTCGCGGCTCGCGGTAGAAGTACAACGTCGGCTCCTCCGGCGGCATCAGTTCGCAGAAGACCACCGGGGTCAGCAGTTCGTCGTCGGTGGTGATGAAGCCGTCGTGCACGCCGAAGGCCCGCAAGCCCTGCCTGATGAACGATCCGAACGCGTCATCACCGACACGGTTGATCACCGCGGAGCGGTGCCCGAGTCGTGCCGCGGCCACCGCCACGTTCGTGGGGCTCCCGCCGATCGCCTTGCGGAAGGTGGTCACGTCCGCGAGCGGTACATCGTGCTGCTCGGGGTACAGGTCGACCGATGAACGACCGAACGTCAGGACCTCCAGGTCGGCGATATCGAATGGCGGGGCCACGACAGGAGGTCTCTTCAGGCGTGCGAGACGAGGTCGCCTAGCGCTCGCTCGACTCGAGCTCGTGGGCGAGGGCGTCGAGTTCCGCGCCACCGGCCATCATCTGCACGAGTTCGTCTCGGGGCAGATCCTCCTTCGCGAAATTTCCCATCGACTGCCCGCGGTTGAGGATCATGAAGCGGTCGCCCACCGGGTACGCGTGATGCGGGTTGTGGGTGATGAAGATCACCCCGAGGCCACGGTCTCGCGCAGCGATGATGTACTTCAGGACCACACCCGATTGCTTGACACCGAGCGCCGAGGTCGGCTCGTCGAGGATCAGCACCTTCGCACCGAAGTAGACCGCACGGGCGATGGCAACCGATTGGCGTTCGCCGCCCGACAACGTGCCGACCATCTGCTCGGTGTCGCGGATGTCGATGCCCATCTTGCCCATCTCGTCCTTGGTGATGCGCTTGGCCTCGGGGATGTCGACCACCCGGAGCGGCCAGATCCCCTTGGTCGGCTCCGAACCGAGGAAGAAGTTGCGCCAGACCGACATCAACGGGACCATCGCGAGGTCCTGGTACACCGTCGCGATCCCGCTGTCGAGCGCTTCGCGTGGCGATTCGAAGTCGACCTCCTCACCATCGATCTGGATCCGACCCTCGTCGCGCTGGTGGACACCGGAGAGAATCTTGATGAATGTCGACTTTCCGGCGCCGTTGTCGCCGAGCACGCACGTCACCTCGCCGGCGTTGACGTGGGTCGTCACACCCTTGAGGGCGATGATGTTGCCGTAGAACTTGCCGACGTTGTCGAGATCGATCAGTGAAGTCATCGGGAGGCCTCCGCTTGTTTACGGATGAAGTTGTTGGCGATCACGGCGCCCAGCAGGATCAGGCCGAGGAAGGCGAACCGCCAGTCGGAGTTCCAGCGGGCGGCGGGGATGCCCTGCCGGGCCATCGCCATGATGAAGGCCCCGATCGCAGCGCCGAACGCCGAGCCGTAGCCACCGGTGAGTGCGGTCCCGCCGACGACCGCGGCGATGATGTACTCGAACTCGAGACCGTTGCCGGTGCCCGACTGGATCGTGTTCAGGCGGAACGCGAGAAGCAGACCGACCAGCCATGCTCCGGCCGTGACGATCATGAACAGTTGCGTCTTGGTTCGAGCCGCTGGAACACCGACTTGGCGGGCCGCCTGCTTGTTGCCGCCGACGGCGAAGGTCCAGCTACCGAACTTGGTCTTTCCCAAGACGAACGTCGCGACGAGCGTGACGGCGATGAACCACAGGAACTCGACCCTGAACTGGGCAGGCGCGATCCCGGCGTCTATCTCGTCTTGGGTGGTGAACAGCAGACGGACCACGACACCGGCGATGACCATCGCCCCACCCACGACGGCCATGCGCGAGGCAAGGCGGTCGGCGGCGGCATCGCGCTGGCGACGGTTCTTGAACCAGCCGCTGACGAGCGCCCAACACCCGATCAGCAGCGCGATCACGAGCAGGCCCGTGAACGCCTCGGCACGGAACTTCGGCGAAGTGGACTGTGACTGCATGAAGAAGGCGAGCACGACGATCGAAGCCGCCATCAACAACAGCACGGCGCTTCGCGACGCCGGCGAGAGTCGGCCGACCCGGTGTGCGGCCATGGCGAGCAGGATCAGTCCGCCGACGACACCCGCCGCGAACAGCATCGCCCGGAAACCCTGCTCGGTTGCCATGAACATGAACCCATAGGCACCGAACGCACTGAGCATCGTGACCCAGACGATCCGGATGATCCCCTGAATCCGAGCTTCGTGTGAGCTGGCCATGTGGGCTGCGTCTCGTCGATAGGTCAACCACAGGCCGAGCGCACCCGCTCCGATGACTATCGGCCACTTCGCCCAACCGACGAGGTCGAGGACGGTCTTCTGGGATTCGACGTCGAGCCCCCACGCCGCGAGGATGCCGAGGCCGATCGCCGCGAGCCCGCCCAGGACCAGATACAGGTTCGTGCCGTGCAGGTCGAGCGATCCAGGTGACTGCCGTTCATACCGCCACTCCGCCAGCCCGACGAACCCGACGACGCCCGAGGCGACGAATACCAGTGCGGCGAGGGTGTTGGCACCGACTCCATCGGTGGTCTGCAAGATCATGATGCCGACCACGGCGCCGGCGACACCGACGAGAAACGCGATCAGGCCGGCGGGTTTGAACGACGCGCGGCGCCGGAAGTTGAACTCGTACAGGCAGAACACGAGCAGCGCGGCGCCGACGAGTACGAGCGTCATGTAGACGGGATCTCTGGCGTCCCAGGTGTGGTCGTTGCGGCCCCAGGTGGAGCCGAAGATCTTCACGAAGAAGTCGTAGCCGTGACCCTCGTCGATCCGGCCGACGGAGATGTTGTCGATGATCTTCTTCGAGAAGCCGAGCTTGAAGCCCCGGAGCACGAAGAACATTGCCAGTGTGACGATGAAGCTCGGTAGCCCGGTCTTCTCCACCACGACACCGTTCGTCCATCCGATCGTCATCGCGACGAGAAAAGAGAGCGGGAGGGCGATGTACAGACTGAGTCCGGCCCCGCCGAGTTCTCCGATGTCTTTGACCAGGAGGATCGTGACGATCCCCAACGTGCCGGTCGCCGCACCCGCCGACAGGTCGAACTCGCCACCGATCATCAGCAGTGAGACGACCACCGCCATGATGCCGAGTGTCGAGGCGACCGCCAAGGTCGGCAGGATTCCGCCGGCCTGGCCGAACCCCCCGGTGACCGCCCAGAAGAAGAGCCAGATCGCGGCAGCGCCGATGATCGCGCCGATCTCCGGGCGGATCAGCAATCGCTGAAAGACCCCCCGATAAGCGAGGCGCTCGTCGCCGCCCTCGGCAGTGGCCGGCTCGGGAGCGGGCTCGTTCGGTTGTTCCCCTGTGGCCGCGGCCGTCTCGCTCATGTTTCCCCATTTGGTGGCGACAGAGAGGATCTTCGTCGCCGGAATAGATGACCACTCTGCTCGGGACGAACCGATCGGTTCGTCCCGAGCAGAGTCTTGACTGACTCACTCGTCGAAGTGAATGACTAGCGGGTCCCCGCATCGACGAGAGCAACGACCGCGTCGGCGTTGTCGGCGTCGATGAAGCCTGGTCCGGTGAGGATCGGAAGACCGCCACCGGCGGTGTTCTGGTTGGTCACTTCGAGGAACAGCAACACGATCGGGAGGTAACCCTGGAGGTACTGCTGCTGATCGACGGTGAACAGGATCTGGCCATCCTGGATTGCGGACAGCAGATCCGGCGTCACGTCGAAGCCACCGATGATCAACTCGCGGCCCAGTGCGTCGGCTGCACGGAGCCCCGACAGGGTGATGACCGGTCCGACGCCCTGGAAGGCGTCGATGTCGGGATCGGCCGACAGGGCTGCGTTGATCGCGGCTTCCTGTGCGGTCTGATCGGCGTCGAGGTCCATGAAGCTTGCGATGACCTCACCGTCGAATGTGTCGGCGACGCCCTCACAGCGCTCACCGAGCGCCACATTGTCCTGCTCCTGGATGCCGCAGAGGATCTTCGTCGCACCGGCTTCGTTGTAGCGTTGTCCTGCACCCTGGCCGGCGATGAACTCGGTCTGGCCGACGTGAGTGGTGGCACCGATCGTCTGGTAGTCGTTCACCCCGGAGTTGATGGTGTAGACGGGGATGCCGGCTGCGACCGCATCCTGCAATACCGGAATCAGCTGGTCGGGGCTCGGCAGCGATGCGGCGATGCCGTCAGTGCCGGCCGCGATCGCTGCCTCGATGTCGGAGGCTTGGACGCCCGGGTCGTTGTTTGAGCCCTGCCACACCAGTTCGACGCCGACGTCGGAGGCCGCAGCCTCGGCGCCACGCTTGAGGACGGACCAGAACGGGCCGTCATCGGAGTGGGTGATCATGTGGAACGTCAGGTCGCCGGACTGTGTCTGGTCGACCTCCTCACCGCCGGTGTCGGCGGGGGCGGTGGTGTCGTCGGCAGCGGTGTCGTCGGCGGCACTCTCCTCGGTGGCGACGCTGTCGCCGCCTCCGCTGGTGTCGTCGCTCGAACTGCTGTCGTCGCCACCGCATGACGCGGCGACGATCGCGAGTACTGGCAGGAGTGCCAGCAATTTCTTGGTTTTGGACATTTTCTCCCCTTGGGCTTGTCTATGGCGTCAGGCGGCTGAGGCGGATCCCTCGATCTCCCTCAAGTACTCGATGCTCGCTCGAACGTCGAGTACCGGACCGCGTCCCACCTCGGGTTCCCCCGTGGTGATGGCGGCATCTTGTTCGAGTACGTACCACTGGTCGTACCCGAGATCGTCGAAGCTGCGGACGATGTCGCCGATCGGCACGTCACCCTGCCCGAGATTGCAGAACATCCCCGCTCTCACACCGTCCATGATCGACCGGTCGCCGGCGAAGACCGGCTCGGCCAGTTCGAGGTGCACGTCCTTGAGATGGACGTGGCGGATGCGGTCGAACGCCAGCCGAGCGAACTCGAGCGGATCCATCCCGCCGATCGCCATGTGGCCGGTGTCGACGGTCCATCCGACGCCCGAGATGTCGAGCACGCGCACGATGTCGTCACGTGTCTCCACGATGGTCCGCAGGTGCGGGTGCAACGCCTGCACCATGCCGTACTCGCCGACGATCTCGTCGATGATCGCCAGCATCTCGGCGCTGCGCCGCCATGCGTCCGAGTCGAGCGTGCGACGGGGACCCCACTCCCAATCGTTGACGGCTGCGGACACGAACACCGTCGCGCCGGCTCCCGACATCAACCGGGCCGCACGGCGCGTCGCGTCGATGGTGGCCTGGCGTTGCAGTTCGTCGTGGATGACGAGGGGTACGAAGCCGCCTATCATCCGCAGGCCGTAGCTCTCGACGAGCGCCCGGAGATCGTGCGGCTCGGTCGGCAGGTAGCCGTCCGCGCCGAGTTCGGTGGCGGTGAGGCCGAGCTGGCGCATCTCGCCGAGCACGCGTTCTCGGGGGAGTTCGACGCCCCATCCGGGTACCTCACACACGCCCCATGAGATCGGTGCACCTGCAAGGCGACGAATCAGTTCCATTGCTCGCACCCCCCCGGCTGCGCCTTGACATGCTCCCGATTAGAGCGCTCTAATGTCTGGGCCGCCCTCATCTTGCCGGTGATCGACGCGGCTGTCAAGGAAGTGTGCATCAGGTGGGCCGTCAGGGCCCGGGTAGATCGATCGGGCCGAGGATGGGGCATCCGACAATGCAGCAGGTGGCCGAGCGGGCCGGCGTGTCGACCGCCCTGGTCTCGTTGGTGATGCGAGACGAACCGAACGTGAGCGACCATCGTCGCGCCCTTGTGCTGCAAGCTGCCGACGACCTCGGATACCGCCCGAACGTGTTGGCGCGCAACCTGGCGAGCCGGCGGACGCGCACGATCGGTGTCGTCCTCAACGATCTTCACAATCCCTTCTTCGCCGAGATCGTCGACGGTCTCCAACGCGCCGCCGGCGTCGGCGGCTACCGGGTCCTCATCGGCAACGGGCAGCACTCCAAGACGGGCGAGCGCGAAGCTGTCGAGACGTTTCTGCAGTTCCGGGTCGATGGACTGGTGATGGCTGGTCCGACGATCGCGGTGACGGCGATGGAACGGGCTGCGTCGAGCACGCCCGTCGTCGTGGTCGGGCGCACGACGCGGAGCTCGAAGATCGACACGGTGAACACCGATGACGTACTCGGGGCAAGACTCGCCGTCGAACACCTGGTGAAGCTGGGACACGAATGGATCGCCCACATCGATGGCGGGAGTGGTGCCGGCGCGGCCGCGCGACGCACGGGCTACAAGGCGGCGATGAGCGAACACGGGTTGGATGCACACACGGCGACCGGTGACTTCAGCGAGGCGGGCGGATCCATCGCCGCCGCGCGGCTCCTCACGGCGAAACGTGTGCCGACGGCGATCTTCGCGGCCAACGACCTCAGTGCGGTCGGCGCGCTCGACGCCGCCGAGGACGCCGGAATGCGCGTTCCGGACGACATCTCCATCGTGGGCTACGACAACACGGCGCTCGCCGAGATGCACCACACGTCGCTGACCACGATCAACCAGCCCCGTGAGGATCTCGGATGTCTCGCCCTGGAACTGCTGCTCCAGCGGATCGACGAGCGACGCACGTCGGCCGTCCACCACGTCGTCGCCCCGATGCTCGTCGCGCGCTCGACCAGCGCGCGGCGGACGGCGACCCTGGCGAGGGCCTCGAGATGACGGGATCGGAGGCGCCGACAGGCGGGGGGACGCCCTCGTCCGACAAGACGACAGGTTCCGGGCGCCGAGCCGAACCGCTTCGCTTCGCTCCGGCTTCGGTCGAGGGCCTGCTGCCCGCAATCCTCGATGAACTGCTGACCGGATACGGCTCGGTGGTGATCGAGCAGGCTGTGACACCCGAGGACATCGTCGCCCAGCGTGAACGATTGATCAGCCTGTCGACGAACGAGGGCGACAAGGTCACGCACTTCCAGGGGGCAAACGCCGACAAGCTCCACCTGCAACGTCGCGTGTGGAACCTGCTCAACAAGGGCGAGGTGTTCGAGCGGATGGCGCAACTGCCGGCGGTGATGACGATCGCCGGCGCATTCCTCGGCGACGAGTTCCACATGGGCTCGATCGCCGCGAACCGTCTCCTCCCCGGCGGCCCCGGCCAGGAGCCCCACATCGACTACCCGTACTGGGATCTCTACAAGACGTCCTCGTTCCCGATGGGGATCAACAGCAGTTTCCCGATGAACCTCCAGGCGACCATCCTCGTGCACGACTTCACCGAGGTGAACGGCGCAACCGCGATGCTGCCCTACAGCCAGGGCACATTGCACTACCCCGACGACCAGGCCGCCTTCGATCGCGGTGCCACACGCCTGACCGGTCGGGCCGGTGATGTGGTCGTGTTCAACGGCATGTGCTGGCACTGCGCGATGCCCAACAACTCCGACGACGACCGCATCGGCGTGCTGCTCGAGTACCTCCCGAAGTTCGTCCGTCCACTCGAGGACCACTCGATCGTGCGCGACGACGTGGTCGAGCGCGCCACTCCGATGCTGAAGCAGCTACTCGGCGTCGACTACCCGTACCCGCAGGTGCTCGACGAGGCCGACGCGGGCAATGCCGAGGGCCGCGATTGATCGACAGCGTGAAGGCCGGAGCCTGATCGATGGCGATCCGGATCGGCGTCATCGGAACGAGCTGGTGGGCAGACTCGATGTACCTGCCCGCCATCGCGGCACACCCCGACGCGGAGGTCGTCGGATTGTGCGGACGCAGGTTGCACAAGGCCGAAGCTCTCGCCGCGTCGTGGAACATTCCTCGGGCCACCGCCGACGCCGACGAGTTCCTCGACCCCGACCGGCTCGATGCGGTGGTCGTGGCGACCACCAACGACAGCCACGAGCCGCTCACGATGACGGCGCTCGAACGCGGGCTACACGTGTTGTGTGAGAAGCCCGTTGCCACGTCCGCCCATGACGCAGACCGAATGGCAGCTCGCGCCGCCGAGGTCGGAGCGATCACGATGGTTCCGTTCACGTACCGGTACATGCCGGCCAACCAGTACGTGAAGCGACTCGTCGACGAGGGCTACATCGGTCGCCCCCACCACCTCGGTCTGCGCTACTTCACCGGCTATGCACGCGATCCTGGTTACGACTGGCGCTTCGACACCGAGATAGCCGGTTCCGGATCGTTGGGCGACCTCGGCAGCCACTGGCTCCACATCGCTCGTTGGCTACTCGGCGAGGTCACCGAGATCGGGTGCGTGAGCAACCGCAGCTATGAGCGTCCGGACCGTCCCGACGGGTCGGACTACGAACGTAGCGAGGACTCGGCGATCATCACCGTGCGGTTCGCCAACGGTGCGTACGGCACGTTGCAGGTGAGCGCGGTGTGCTGGGAGGGCACCGATTTCGGTCAGACGCACCATCTCGACCTCCACGGTACCGATGGAACGATCTACAGCCTCAACGACTGGGCCGAGACCCAGATCGTCCTCGGTGTGCGCTCGGGCGAGCGGGGACCTGCCGCGCCGTTGCCGATCCCCGCCGACATCTGGGGTGGTGCGCGCCGCGATCGGGTGCACGACACCTACCGCGACATGTTCCGCGTGAATCGGGTGATGATCGGCGACTGGATCGACGCGATCCGGACGGGCAGGCCGTGCGAGCCCGATCTCGCCGAGGGTGCCCGCGTGCAGCGACTGGTCGACCTCGCGCAGCGGAGCGCCGCGCTCGACGGACGTCTGCTCGACGCGCGGCGATGAGTCGGCGCGTGTTGCGGCCGGCCGTGCTGATGTTGTGCGGAGCCCTCGTCGCCGCCTCGTGCGGCGACGATGCAGGATCGCAATCTGCGGATCGGGCCGACCGGTGGGCGGATTCCGCCGTCGGGGTCGTGGCGGCGGGGTGCAGCCTCGTCGATCAGCTCGGATCCGGTGTCGTGCTCGTGTCGGCAGGGCAGGTCGTGACCGTCGCGCACGCCATCGCGGGTGCTGCCGAGATCACGGTGGTCGCCGCGGACGGGACCGACCATCCCGCGACGGTGTCGGCGTTCGACGAGGACAGCGATCTCGCGGTGCTCGATGTGCCCACACTCGGCGCCGAGCCGTTGCCGATCGGTGAGGTGGCGACGGGACCGGGGAGTCTTCTCGTGTGGAGCCGCGATCGCGGAACCGAGACCAAGCCGATCGACGTCGTCAAACCTCTGCGGATCACGATCGAGGACATCTACACCGACGACATCGTGCAACGCACCGGACTCGAGATAGCCGGGCCGATCGAGATCGGCGACTCGGGCGGCCCGATCGTCACCCACGATGGCGAGGTCATCGGCATCGTGTACGCCAACTCCCGTGACCGGGATGGCGTGGGCTTCGCGACGGACTCCGCCGAGATCCGCAACCTCCTGTCATCCCGGTCCGAAACACCCGTCTCTCACGGCAGGTGCTTCTGACCGACCCTCATCGTCGGTGACGCCTGTCATGATCCGGATGCTCGGATGAGTTGTTACTGTATCGATCAAGAACTGAATCGATCAAGAACGAGGAGATCGACGACATGAAGCTCATTCTCACGCATTACCTCGACGCCGAGCCGGCCCGGGTCGTCGGCGATCTCGAGTACGCTGTCGTCCGTGGGCTCGGTGCCGCCGCCGACCGAATCGGCGCGGACCGCGACGACGTCGTGACCGAACAGGTGACCGAGGGGATCCGGGTCCACCACGGCCTCCAGATCCTCGACGGCAGCGAGTTGCGCGTCAGTGGCAGCAGCCGACTCACCGTGCTCCAAGTCTTCGTACCGTGGACGACCGATGACGGCGACGGGGACAAGTTTCTCGCAGCCAATACCTTTGCCCACAGCGTTGCCGACGGGGTTGCTGCCGCGGCCTGATGAGGCAGGATGGCAGGGTGGCCGGCCGCACCACGCTGCAGACGATCGCCGATCACCTCGGCATCTCGCGCACGACGGTGTCCAACGCCTACAACCGGCCCGACCAACTCGGCGAGGATCTGCGTGAGAACATCTTTGCAGCGGCCGCAGAGCTGGGCTACCGGGGACCCGATGCGGCCGCGCGGATGCTGCGGACGGGCAGGATGGGTGCGATCGGCCTGCTCTTCACCGAAGACCTGCGCTTCGTATTCACCGATCCCGACACGACGCACTTCATGCAGGGTGTGGCCGAGACCAGCGCGCTTGCAGGAACGGGCTTGACGCTGCTCCCGGTGCCGAGCGGTGTCGACGTCGGTGAAACTGCGGTCCCGACCGCAGCGGTCGACGGCTACCTCGTGTTCTCCGTCGCCGATGGGCATCCGGCGCTCGAGTGGATTCTGGGCCGAGGTGCGCCGGTGGTCGTCGTCGACGAGCCCGACCTCGAAGGGGTCACGTCATTCGTCGGGATCGATGACCGGGTCGGCGCGGCGATGGCAGCTGAACATCTGCTGCGTCTCGGGCACCGCCGCCTGGGCGTACTCCTCGGCCGATTGACCGTCGACGCGACCCGTGGCCCGGTGAGCGACGAGCGGCTCCAGCAGGCGACGGTTCGTGTCGCGCGAGAGCGGATGGCCGGCTATCTGGATGCGGTCGTCGCCGCCGACCTCGGATCCGAGGCGCTCCTGGTATGGGAAGCCGGCGGGAACGGCCCCGATGCCGGCCGGCGGGCCGCCCTCGAGATGCTCGACGCACATCCCGACATCACGGCGATCCTCTGCTTCAACGATCAGCTGGCAATCGGCGCCGCCCAGGCCGGGGAACGCAGCGGGCGGGCGATCCCGGTGGAACTCTCCATCGTCGGATTCGACGACATCCCCCGAGCGGCAACCTGGGACCCGCCGCTCACCACGATCCGCCAGCCCCTCGTCGACAAGGGTCGTGCGGCGGCGCAGCTCCTCCTGCGGCAGATCGCCGACGGCGGGCGCAGGCGGATCCAGCTTCCGATCGAGCTCGTCGTGCGAGGCTCGACGGCGGTGCCGCCCGACTGAGCCCTGCGACAGCACGCACCGCAGTGCCGGTGACGCTGGTGCACCAGTGACGCGGTCATCGCGGCGGCCCGGCCCTCACGGTTCGCCCGGACGGATGGTGGGCCGTCAGCAAGCGTGTTGCTCCTCGGTCGGGCTCGGCGCGCTGTTCGCGATGTCGCCCGCACGGATGAGCCACGAGTCGATGTCGATGTCGATCAGCCGCCACGACAGACCGACCTGCGGCCTCGCGTCGATGCGGAGTGCGAGCCGGCTTGCGTCGGGAGCGATAGACGACGTGAGACGGGCTGCCGATCGCGACGTGGGTAACCATCGCGGCAGCCCCGAACTGGCGTCGGCGGTGGCGACGGGAGTGTCGTCACCGACGAACCAGATGGAGACGGTGCCGGTCTTGTTCACGGTGAAGGCGACGGTCCCGTCGGCATTCAGCACAGCCGGCCGGTCGACCTCGGTCACATCGAGGCGGCCGAAGCGATCTCCCGTGCGGCCGGTGGCGAGGTCGAGCGACTCGAGCTCTCCGTCGTGGGTGACGCCGAGGGCGGTCGTGCCGTCGCCGGCGACCGCGACGCGCTGGTAGGGGCGACCGGCCAGCGGGTGTTCCTCGAGCGGCTCGAGCGCTCCGGTGTCCCAGACCGCCGTGACCCCCGCGGGGTCGGCCGGATAGGCGACGAGAAGGCCAGGGCTCGGAACATCGATCCAGTCGTAGTCCTCGCCGCTCGCCAGCCTCGTCTGTCGCTCGCCGTCGTCGGCGAGCAGCGTCAGGTGGCCGGTGTCGCGCGGCGCGTACACGTTCGGGTTGCCGGTGAGCGCGAAGATCGTGCCTGCGTCGACCGCGAACCGATCGGCGTAGATCGGAGAAGAGGTGTTCGTGACCACCTTTCCGTCGCGGTCGATCACCACGGCGTCGCGGGGTGCGAAGCCGACGTCGTCACCACTGTGCACCCACATCGTGATCGTCCCGTCGGTGTTGTAGTGGACGAAATCGTGTGATGTCACCGGATCCCACAACGACTGGAGCACGTCGCCGCCCCGAATGTCCCACTGCTGGTTGGTGTCCTGGTTCTCTGCGACGCCGTATCCCGAGCGGTGTGTCGCGAGAAGGCGGTCGTGGTCGAGGGGGTCGAACGTGACGAGGTCGAACGCTCCCTCGGCGATTCCGACCTGTAGACCCTCAAATCCTCCGATCGACTCGAAGACGGCTCGAAGGTTGTCGGCGCTCGGCGCGAACGTGTAGCACTCCACAGCCTGTTGCGAGGCCGGTACTCGCGGTGATGCCACCAAGCCGGGTGGCTCCGCGTCCGGCGCCGCTGTTGGACGATCATCCGGGCCGACCCGGCCACTCCGGTCTCCATCGTCGCCTAGCAGCGAGACCACGACCGCTACCGCCAACAGGACCGCCACCACTGCGGCCAATACGCTCGCCGGGCCCGGACGCGCGCCTCGGGGGTCTTCTTCGCGGTCGCTGCCGGAGCGCTCGTCGCCGTCGTGCAGCTCGATGAAAATCGGATCGTTCACTGGGCCGATCGAACCTCCCACCGGATCATACGACCGGTCCCCTACATCGTGAACCGGACGTCGACTGCGGGATCGGTGACATTGGCCTCCGGTGGCAGCGCCGCGCGGCACCGAGGGTGGCCGGACATGTGCCCACCGACCCGAGTCCACTTGCGAGGACGCCAGGTCGGTGTGGCGCACCGATGCGGCTCAGAGTACCGTTGCAGCGTTGGGAGTTCGACTTGACATTCACCGGTGACAATCCGCCAATTCGACCGGTTGCTCCACTCGCCGACCCCGATGGGGGGCCGGCCGAGGTCGCGGAATCGGTGGTTGAAACCACCGAACTCCGCTGGTTCACCGAAGGGCCACTCACGCCCGAAGTCGAGACGTGGTTCACCCGTGACGGAACGACCGGGGCCGTCGAGAAGCGATACGACACCTACAGGATCGACGGTCGAGTCGATGTAGGCGTGAAGCGTCGGTTCGGAGAGACGCTCGAGCTGAAGGTTCGTCAGTCGCTCGGTGAGACGCTCGCGCTGGACCCGGATCTCACAGGTCGGCTCGAGGTGTGGCGGAAGTGGAGCCCGGCCGATGGTCTGGTTGACGTGGAGGTGCGGGCGCCCTGGCTCGACGTCCACAAGATGGTGATCAAGCGCAGGTTCTCGGTGGACGGTGACGAGATCACCCTCTCGAACGAGCCGCGGGCGATGACCGGCGCGGGATGTGACGTGGAGGTTGCCGCCGTCACCGTGGGTGAGATCGAGGCCCACACGTTCGCCTTCGCGGCGTTCGGGCCGACGACGACCCGCCGAGACTCGATCGTCGCCTGCTGGCGGACGCTCGGCGCCGACACGCTGTGCCCGGAACGCTCGATGATCGTCGATGGTCGATCGAGCGGATATCCGGAGTGGCTCACCCTCGTGACGGCACCGATCGGTGCCGGCGGCTGATCGGGACCGACACCTCCGATCGTGAGACGGACGGGCCTCGACCCGGATGGGTAGGCAGGTGACATGGAACGGGATGCGTCGACCGGGCATCCCGTCGTCGGTCTGGCCGCTCGTGTCCTCGGTGGCCTCGCCGCCGCGATGTGGCTGCTGCCGCTGGTCGGTGCACTCGTCACGGGCGACCACACCGATGAGGGCACCCTTGCGGAGTCGGTCGGTGTCGCCGTGCTCGCGGGCGCCAACATCGTCGGCGTCTTGGTCGCCTTCCGCCATCCGCGCACAGGCGGACGGCTCCTCGTCGTCAGCGGCGTGCTGTTCAGCCTGTTCGCGTTGGTGACCGCCGGCCGGAACGAGGCCTTCGCGGCCGCCGTCAGCGGTGGTCCCTTCATCGTGAGCGGCGCTCTCTTCAGCGTCGCGTCACGAGACGACGCTGGTAGCTGAGCGGTGGTGACGAGGTACTCGAGCAGGCCCGCTACGTCCTCGTCGATCCCGACTACGAGTGGGGCCTCCCCGGCGGGCGCTCGTCCGGCCGTCTATCGCCCTCGCACGTACTGTTGGCCGGCCCGCGGCCCCCTGGTCTCGGTGACCACGGTCCAGAGTCCTTGTCCTGGGGCGTCGGCGTAGATCACCACCCAGTCGTGGGTGTGGCCGAGACTGTGTGCGCGGGCGGTGTTGGAGTACATGGCGGTGTAGTGACGAGGGCCGCGCGCGGTATGGAGAATCGGTAGCCATCTCGCGCCGGCCGGATTGAATCGCCGAGGGGCGATCATCGGCAGCACCCCTCGGTCTGCTTTCCGGCGGTATTCGTCGTCGATGTCGATCAGTTCTTCGGTCGAGGGATCGGTCGCGCTCCGCTCTGGGGTGCCGCGGCCGCGGGTCCGGAATCGTCCGGCGAGGGAGTCGCTGACCGACTGGACGCGCTTGGTCCCCAATCCCTCGAGCGTTGCCAGTCGTCCATCGTTCGCGGCCACTTCCAGTTCTTCGAGACTCTCGATTCCGAGTTGGTCGTGAATCCGCTCGGCCAGAACGGGACCGATTCCGGCCACCGTCCCCAGCACCTTCTCCGGCTCTGCCCCTCCTTGGAGCCGACCGAGCCAGCGCCAGTGTCCGAAGTCGACCATATCGGCGATCGCCAGGCTCAGCGCCTGACCGATCGATGGCAGGGCGATCAATCCCGGGAGCCCGTCGCGCCGGTAGATGGCCGAGGCCGGTTGGCCCAATCGCTGGATGGTGTCGGCACCGCGTCGATAGGCCCGCACGCGGTAAGGGTCGGCGTGCTGGGTCTCGAGAAGGTCGGCCGCCTGTCGGAACTGACGGGCTACCTCCCGGTTGAACACATCGTCGCGGAGGGAGAGCGCAGACCCTTCCCGTTGGTCGCCCTCCCGTTCCTCGATGGAATCTGCAGCGTCGTTCACTCCAAGAGTCTCGCGCCCGAACGAGGAGCGCTGTCGAGTTAGAAGATGGTGCTCTTCGGCCCTGTTCACCCCTGGCCCGGAATGGTTCACTCGTAGCAGGCGTGAGTCATCCCATGTGTTCGCGTCCAGAGGAGCCAGAGGACGATGTACACCGATCGACGAGACGGTGGTCGACACTTGGCCGACCGGCTAATCCAGTTCGAGGACAACCCCGACGTTCTGGTCGTCGGTCTCCCCCGCGGCGGCGTGCCGGTCGCGGCGGAGGTGGCCGAGGCGTTACACGCGCCACTCGATGTGATCGTCGTGCGCAAGCTGGGCGTACCGTTCCAGCCCGAACTCGCAATGGGTGCGATCGGCGAGGACGGCGTGCGCGTGATCAACGACGAAGTCGTCCGGATGGGTCGCGTGTCCTCCGCGGAGGTGGCCGCCGTCGAAAGAGGCGAGCGCGTCGAGCTCGAGCGGAGAGCGAGTCGGTTCCGAAAGGGCGGACAGCGCATCCCGCTAGCCGGCAAGGTGGTCCTGATCGTCGATGACGGTGTCGCCACCGGATCAACGGCTCGGGCAGCATGCGAGGTCGCCCGTACCGAGGGCGCCGCCCAGGTCGTTCTGGCCGTGCCGGTGGCGCCGGCCGACTGGATCGGCCGACTGTCGGGAGTGGCCGACGTCTTCGTCGCCGCGGAGACTCACGCGGACTTCCGTGCCGTCGGCCAGTTCTACCGCGACTTCACCCAGACCAGCGACGATCGAGTCGTGCAATTGCTCGATGAGGCGACGGAGCGGATGGCGACGACCGGCCGATCCGACGTCGGCACGGCAGGCGACGATGAGCCGGCGATCGACGAGGACGTCGATATCCGGATCGACTCGGTCGTGGTGACCGGCCACCTCACCGTGCCCGAGCGCAGCGGTGGCCTGGTGATCTTCGCCCATGGCAGCGGCAGCAGCCGTCACAGCCCGCGCAACCAGTACGTCGCTTCGGTCCTCAACGAGGCCGGCCTGGCGACGCTGCTCTTCGACCTGCTGACGAACGAGGAGGAGCTGAACCGCTCGAACGTGTTCGATATCGATCTGCTCGGTCACCGGCTGACAGGCGTAGCCGCCTGGGCCCGAGGCCACACCCGGTTGGCCGACCTACCCACCGGATACTTCGGAGCGAGCACGGGAGCCGGCGCCGCGCTCTGGGCCGCCGCCGACGCCGGCAGCGACGTGGCGGCCGTGGTCTCCCGCGGTGGCCGCCCCGATCTCGCCGGACCGCGACTCGGCGCCGTCCGAGCGCCGACACTGCTCATCGTCGGCGGCCGCGACACCGTTGTAATCGACCTCAACCGCCAAGCTCGGGCTCAACTGGTTTGTGAGAGCGAACTCAGCGTGGTGCCCGGCGCTACCCATCTCTTCGAGGAGCCCGGCACCCTCCGGGCAGCGGCGGAGATCGCTCGGGACTGGTTCCTGGAGCACCTCACCGTCTCCGACCGCGACGGGTGACCCCAAGTCGGCATCGGCCGGCGACACGATGCTCGCATGGACGATGAGAAACGTGCCGACTACCGCGCCGAGGGGCGCGGCTCGAGTCAGGTCGGCGGGCGCGTTCGCGCCACCGCGACGTCGACCCCGTCGCCGCGCAGCTCGTCGGAGTTCATGGTGTCCGGGAATCCCGTGAACGTCGGGATATCCGCAGACGCACCGCTCGGAATGACGTAACGGTTGATGTCGATCGGCTCTGGCTCCCTCGGTGGTATGAGATCGCCCGACGTCACCGGTGAGAGCTCGAGCGAGCTGTCGCCGGGACTCTCATCGCAGCCGGACACCCCTCGTCGGGTTGCGGACGCGCGAGCGGGAGCCCCGAGAACATGGCCGTGCGCCTACACGGCTGGCGGACCGGCCAAGGAGGGATGCGGGTGTGCGCCACCTCGATTGTGACCTCGTCCTCTCACCTCTCCGAGGTCTGGGCTGGATGATGCACTGATGGGTGGTCACTCCGCTGATCGCGTCACGCCGATGCGCGTCGAGAACGAGTCCGTCGACGCCCGCGAGGGGTACCGCGGTACGCGCATCGACCTCGACGACGTCTCTCGCCGATACGAGGTCGGCGGAACCACCGTCACCGCACTCGATTCGATCAACCTGCAGGTCGATGACGCGGCGTTCGTCGTCATCCTCGGGCCATCGGGGAGCGGCAAGACGACACTGCTCAACATCATCGGAGCGCTCGACCAACCGTCGGCCGGAACGGTGAAGGTTGCCGGCGTCGATCTGACCAACGCATCGCAGCGCGATCGATCCACATTCCGCCGAACCGGGGTCAGCTTCATCTTCCAGTCGTTCAATCTCTTTCCCGGCCTCACCGCCCTCGAGAACGTGCGCTTCGGCGCCGACGTCTCGAAGCGCGGTCACGAGCACGAGCGGGCGGTCGATGCGCTCGAGGTGGTCGGCCTCGGCAACCGCATCGACCACTTCCCGAACCAACTGTCCGGTGGCGAACAGCAACGCGTCGCGATCGCCCGCGCACTCGCCACCGGGAACGAGATCATGCTGACCGACGAACCGACCGGCGAGCTCGACTTCACCACCGGCGTCCAGATCCTTCGAGTCCTCGAGCAGCAGGCCGCCGCAGGCATGACCGTGCTCGTCGTCACTCACAATCGTGAGATCTCGCGCGTCGCCGATCGCGTGATCGAACTGTCGAGCGGCCGCATCGTCGCCGACGGCCCACCGGAAGGGGGCAAGTCGGACGTAGGTGATCTCCAGTGGTGACGACCACGCACCCGACGGGGATGGTTCGGATGTGGTTGCGGTGGTCGTGGCGCGACCTCCGCCAAAACTGGGTCGCGGTGGCAGCGATCGCGCTCGTGCTGGCGATCGGCACCGGCGTGTACGCGGGGTTGTCGAGCACGAGCGCGTGGCGAGAGCTCTCGAACGACGCCAGCTTCGCCGCAGGCAACATGCACGACTTGCGGGCGACCACCAATCCCGGGACGTTCCTCGACGAGGGTGAGTTCGAGCGACTCGTGGCAGATCTGGCGGTCGGGGTCTCCGTCGATCTGGTCACCGAGCGTCTCGTCGTCGATGGTCAGATCGACGTCGAGACCGAGGCCGGGGATCTGTTGGTGAGCGCCCGGATCGTCGGCGGGACGGTCCGTGGCGACAACACCGTCGACCGGGTCTGGCTGCGCGAGGGGGAACTGCCCGAGGCGGGGTCGGGAGCGGCGGTGCTGGAGGCGAAGTTCGCCGACTTCCACCACTTGGATGGCACCGGCACGATGACGGTCAACGGTGACCAGTCGCTGAACTACTCCGCGCTGGGTGTCGCTCCCGAGGACTTCTACGTCATCGGGCCGGAGGGAAGCATCCTCACCCAGGCGGACATGGCGACGATCTACGTCGACCTCGCCCGCGCCCAGGAGCTGATCGACCGCCCCGGACAGATCAACGACGTCGTCATCACGCTCGAACCCGGCGCCGATCGTGACGCCGTCGAGGCTGCATTGCGAGCTGCGGTGGACGAACTCCCTGAGGTTGGTGTGATCGTGTCGGACCGCGACGATGCGGAGGCGCATCGGATCCTCTACGAGGACATCGACAACGACCAGCAGTTCTTCACGGCGCTGGCCGTGCTGATTCTCTTCGCGGCGGCGTTGGCAGCGTTCAACCTGGTGAGCCGGATCGTCGAGTCGCAGCGTCGCGAGATCGGCATCGGGATGGCCCTCGGGGTCCCGAGAGCCCAGCTCGCCATCCGTCCGCTTCTGATCGGCCTCCAGATCGCCCTGCTCGGGGTGCTCGCCGGCATCGGTGTCGGTGTGCTGATCGGGAACGCGATGAAGGGGCTGTTCGAGTCGGTACTACCCCTTCCCGACTACCGGACACCGTTCCAGTTCGGTGTGTTCGCCGGTGCGGCTCTGCTCGGGTTCGCCGTGCCCATCGCGGCGAGTGCCTGGCCGGCGTGGCGAGCGGTGCGAGTCGAACCGATCGAGGCCATTCGCACGGGCCACCTCGCCGCGAAACCCGGCCGGTTCACCACGCTGTCGAAGAGGATCAGAATGCCCGGAGGGAGCCTCGAGCAGATGCCGCTGCGCAACCTGCTGCGCACCCCGCGCCGCACCGCGCTCACCGCCCTGGGCGTCGGCGCAGCCATCGCCGCGCTCGTCGCCGTCCTGGGCATGCTCGACAGCTTCGGTCGAGCGGTCGATCGGGGCGCCGACGAGGTCACCAAGGGCGACAGCGAGCGGGTTCTCGTCCAACTCGACACGTTCTACGCCCTCGACTCGCCGATCGTTGCCGACATAGCTGACCTCGATGCGGTCGGCAGGGTCGATGCCGGGCTTCGCCTCCCCGCCACGGCGATCGACAGCGACGGCGTCGAGGCGTTCGACCTCGTGCTCGAGGTCATCGACTTCGACGGCGATGGCTGGGTGCCGTCGATCGGCCGCACAGTGGACATCGAGCCGAGCGCCGGGATCGTCATCGCCGAAAAGGCGGCCGCCGATCTCGGGGTGGCTGCCGGCGACGTCATCGCCGTCCGTCACCCCGCCAAGACCAGCAGCGGGCTCCTCGGCCTCGAATTGGTCGAGTCCGACCTCGTCGTCAGTGGCATCCACCCCAATCCGTTGCGGTCGTTCGCCTTCGTCGATGACGATCAGGCGAACGTGTTCGGACTCGACGGGTCGACGAACTTCCTGCACGCATACCCGTCCGCTGACGGTGTGACGAGGGTGGAGATGCAGCGTGCGCTCTTCTCCGCCGACCATGTCGCCTCGACACAGGCGGTGGCGCGCATCTCCGAGGCCTTCGACGAGGCGATGGAGACCTTCGTCGGGTTCCTCGTGATCACCTCAGGGGCCGTACTGGTGCTGGCCTTGCTGATCGCGTTCAACGCCAGCCGGATCACGGTGGAGGAACGCCGCCGCGATCACGCCACCATGCGGGCCTTCGGGCTGCCCGTGCGTTCGGTGATGATCGTGATCATGAAGGAGAGCGTCATCGTCGGTCTGCTGGCCACGGTGATCGGGGTCGCCGCCGGCACATGGGTGCTCGACTGGATGCTGCAGTCGCTGGCGACGCGCACGCTTCCCGACTTCGGCATTGCACGCCATCTCTCGCCGACCACGCTCCTCGTCGCGATGCTGATCGGCGTGGTCGCTGTCACCGTCGCGCCGCTGCTCCTGGTCAGGCGCATCAGCAAGATGGACGTGCCGTCGACCCTCAGAGTGATGGAGTGAGCGATATTGCAGCCACGCCCCAGGTCACGCCTCGGGCGTTTCAGCTTTGATGCGGTTGCGGGCGGTCGAGGACTTCGACACCGGCACCGACGCGCTCGCCTTGCCGAGCCCTTTGGCGGGCATGTTCGCGTACACCGCCTCGTATTCGCCGTCACGGACGAGAAACGTCTCGTGCCAGATCCCCGCTCGATCGTCCTTGCCGACGCGCTTCCAGTAGTTCCGCCACACCGACAGGTGCGGATCGTCCTCGTCCTTGGCAAACGCCTCGAGGTGATCGAACGAGCGCCAGTACTGGACGTTGGTGAGGCCCATGGTCTCGAAGCCGAGCAGACCCTTTTCGGGGTGCTCGGTCAGGTACTTCAACATGTGGTTCATGCCGCGCCGACCGCCGAGATCGCGTGCGATCCGAATCAGCTGCCACGGTTTGTTCGCTCTGGCCCCGATGATGAAGACGACGAAGTCGCCTTCGATTTCCGCGGTCCAGCGCCCTTGCTTGATCTCGGCCATGTCGATCCTTCCCGATCTGCTCCGCAGTCATAGTCGCACGAACTCATCGCCCTACCCTCGCCCCTCGGATCCGAAGAACTCCGGCGACCCCGCGATCTCCCCTGCAGCGCGGTACCACGAGCCGAGTGTTGCCCGGTCATGCCTGGTAGATGTGGTCGGGGTGGGGAGATTCGAACTCCCGGCCTTGTACTCCCAAGTCTGATAGAGGCTGATATCGGCGAGTTCTGGCTCGTGCCAGCGAGTGTCAGATCGTGTCGTTGACCAGGGGCGATGCATGGACTCGCTGACACCCGTCGGTCACGGCCGAGATCGCCCTGTGCGCGTCGGATTGATAGATCTCCGACACGTCGCGCGGGCTTCACGACCTCTGCGCCTGTCAAACAGTGACCGTTCGAAGTGGAAGTAGGCTGCAGAACGAGCCACCTACGTTCGCGCGAAGCCGAGGAGCTTCGAGATGTTTCCGCCGTCCGCCGAGCGCAGCGCATCGACGTAGGCACTCCGCAAGTGGTCGGTGTCGATCTCAAGGTTCGATCCCCAGCTGAAGGGATCGGCTTCGAGCGCTGCCACGAGGAAGTCCGTAGCGATGCGTCCATGGCGACCATTGCCATTCGGAAACGGGTGGAGAGCGACGAGCCGATGGTGGAAGCGCACCGCCAACTCATCGACTCGGTACGTGCCGAACTCGACCCATGTCCGGGTGTCGGCGACGAGATCGTGGACTGCCGCTGGTATCGCCGAGGGCTCGAATCCGATGTTCGTCTTCAGGATGCGATATCTGCCTGCCCAGGCCCAGACCCTGCCGAACATCTCTCGATGAAGATCGCGGAGATACTTGTCGTCGAGGAGTTCGTCGACCGTGGGTCGGCGTCGGAGCATCGCTTCTGCGATGTTTCTCTGCTCGGCGTCGAACAAGTCACCTCGTGTGGCGACATAGGAAGGCAGCAGACCTTCACGGTCCTGCTCGGAGAGTTCGGTGTTACCATCCCCAACGGGAACGAGCGGGTCGCTCATCGCCATGGTCAGGCCTCCGACCAGAGCCCACGCTTGTCGACCATTCGAACCGCCAACTCTTCGAGTTGTGCATCCGTCTCGGCGGCATTCAGCGATTGGTCCTCCAGACGGCTGTGATGCGCGACCGGTCCGAGGAGCGCCTCAGCTTTCTTTCGCGCCTGAGTGCGCACAGAATCATCGAGACTCGTTCTCGGGACGAACGCGTACACCAACTCACAATCCAAGGCAGCAGCGGCGCGTCGAAGAGTGTCGAGCTTGATGGTCTCACGCACTTCGTTGCGTTCGAGTTCGGACACGTTCTGCTGGCTGACACCCATGCGATCTGCCAACTCGGCGGTCGACATCCCAAGGGCCTCACGAATCGCACGGATCCAGCCACGATGGGGCCGCGGCGACAGAGCGCGCAGCGTCGCGAAGCGGCTGTCGAGCCGGCGGCGACCTTGGCTTCGATCTGAGGGCATGAGCCCAACCCTACTATCTGCAAGTTGTTGGTTGCCAGCCTTTCAACAACCTATGTGTTGTCAAACGCGACAGAAGGAACAGTTCGCAGATTGTTACATGAGCGTGCCTGCGGGACCGGATCGGTTCAACTCGTCTCACGGATCACCTCGAGTCGCGCGGCGCCATCGAGCACAACCGACATCGGCGACGATTGGCGTAAATCGCGAGCGAACCGCGCGTCGTCGGACAGCGCGTTGCAAATTTCGCCGATGGGCAGCTCAAGGATCGATTCCCGCACATCGAGCCAGGGCTGTGAGCGAACGGAAGGCCACCTCATCGTCGACGGAGCTATCGTCACGATGAGGCAATCTGTCGTGACGATGACCCCGAACACGATGAGCGCCTGAGCGCCACGAGACTCAATCCACGATACGCGATCTCCAGCCCCGACTACGTCTACCAGGCATGACGCGGCGACGCTCGGCTCCTGGTATCGCGCTGTAGGGAGATCGCGACCTTTCGAGCGACGGCAGAATCAACGTCGTCTCCCGCCGAGTTGCGGCCCGGACCAGATGCGTGGCACAATTGTAGCCATGACGACGGATTCCCTTCGCAACGTGAAAGACCGGTTCTCGGAATTCGTCGACCGCGTGGACCGGGAACACGAGCGCGTCGTGGTCACCCGCAACGGCAGGCCGACCGCGGTCCTCATCAGTCCAGACGACCTCTACAGCCTGGAAGAGACACTCGAATTCCTCAGTGACGCCGAAGCGGTCAGAGATCTCGTCCGGGCCGAAGCTGCGGTCGCTTCGGGTGACGTTGTCCGTGGCATCGACGCCGTACGAGCATTGCGCCAATCCACGACTCGATGACCGAGGCGTACGAACTCGTTGTAGCCCGTCCAGCAGCGCGAGTGATCGCAGAACAGCTCCCCGAATCGGTGAGCGCAGCGGTGATCGGGTTCATCACCGGGGCACTCATCGAGAACCCACAACGTGTCGGGCGGGCGCTGCGCAACGAGCTCGCAGGAATTCACAGTGCTCGGCGTGGCACGTATCGCATCCTGTACCGCATCGACGAAGATGCCCGTGAGGTGACCGTCCTGCGAATCGACCATCGAAGCGACGTGTATCGGGCCCACTGAGCTGCTGGAGGCAACGCACCACGGCCGACTACATCGCGTGGGCCATGAACTGCTCCCTTGCGAAAACAAATCCGAAGTCTGATACGTCGGTGACACATCGACACCTCGGTCAGACCGCGGTCAGTCTGGAACACGTCTACTGCAAGTGTGGTCGGGATGGGGAGATTCGAACTCCCGGCCTCCTGCTCCCGAATCTGGAAATCGGGGATATCGGAGCGTGTCGGTCCGTGCCGAAATCTGTCGAAACGTAGCGATCTAGCTGGGATGACGGACGCACGTCCCGACACTGACCGGACAGGCCGACACAGCCCGGTGCTCCCCGGACTGATACATCGGTGATACATGGACCCGAGCGAGGCCGGTGCCGAACACCGATTCCGATGTCAGCGTTCCGGGTCCAACGACACGAGCTCGATGCCACCATCTGCCGCGACAACGACGTACACCACGATGAACGCGACCATGATCCCGCTCGTGATCAGCATCCGAACGTCATCGACATCAGCGACTGGCAACGTGACGCCGAGATGATCCTCCGCGAGTGCGTCGATGATCTTCGGCATCTCGTGAAGCAGAAAGTCAGCGCCGGACGGCAGCCCGTCGGCGGACCGCTCCTGCGGCAGCAGAAGATCCAACCGATCGAGGAACTGGTCGGTGACGCGAACCTGTAGGCGGTCGGTCACTCCGGCGAAGAGTGGAGCTCGCGAGACAGCCGGCGACCGTGCTCGATGAATCGATCACGAACGTCGTCGGGCAGCTCAGCCAGATCGGAGACGACCCCGTCCGTGAACGCTGCATCCCGTTCGGCAGTCGTCATCGAGTCGAGTTCCTCGACCGTCAGCAGCTTGCGTTGCGGAGTCACGCCTCAACGGTACCTCGTCCGCGATGACGACTCCTGTAGCGCGATCCCACCCAGGGCAACATCTCCACACATGGGGTCAACACGACCGAGCAGTCCCGCGGTGGGGGCACTCGGCCGAAGCAGTTGATACATCTGCGATACCTCAGGCCTCAACACGAACACTGAAAAGCAAGCGAACGACCGGCACAATCTGGTCGGGGTGGGGAGATTCGAACTCCCGGCCTCGAATCGGGATCTGATACATGTATCAGATCTCACCGTCGGTGAACGAGTGCTCGCCGACGGTCACGCCCACGCTGTATCAGATTGGCCATCCATGTATCAGTCCCGGCGAAGCCGGGACGGGTCTGTAGCGAACTCAGCGGCTCAGGCTGTCGTCGCCAGTCGCGATTATCGCTCACCCCCTGTGCTCTCGCTCGCCGGGCACCACCGATCGTTCCTGAGTAGTCACAGCCACTCAAGTCCGAGGGCGATATGAGTGGGAGCCCGGGGCAGGTTTCAGCCCTTGGATGCTCCGGTCTGCTGAAGCCCCGCCTTCGCTCCACTGGAACGCTCACACAGCGAGTGGGGATATTGCGCGGGCGCCGACGTCATCACCCGCCGGTGGTGAGCGGCTGGCCGTCGCCTCTGAAATCCGCGCAGACGATCGTGAATGCAGCGGCGCGTTCCTCGCCGGTGGTGAGCAGCTCGCCCCCGCTGGGCGTGCTGAACTGAATCTCGCCTTCCTCGCTCAGGTCTGCCTTCAGGAACACACCGGTGCCCGAGATGGGGCTTTGGTCTAGGTCACCGACCACATCGATAGATCCTTCGGTGGGGCTTACGACCCAGGTCTCATCTTCCGTCTGCCAGTTCGACACCTTCTCCCCCGTGTTGAAGAACAGCAGGTCGAAGCTCGGGCGCTCGTCCGGGTCGGACGGCGTGAAGGAGAATTCGAAGAAGTCCAATTCGGGATCGGAGTCACAGCTCACCGGGGCCGTTCCCGTCTCACCGTCCTCGAAGACGATGTTCAAGGTGTTCGGTTCCCCGGCTTCGGGCGGCGAGGGTGACAAGTCGCTGCTGGTGGTTGTCGTGGTGGCCTCGGCGGTGGTCGTGGTGACCGGGGGCTCGTCGGGCTCCGGCTCGGTGGTCGCAGGGGGAGCGGTCGTCGGCGCGGCGGTGCTGGGGGTCGTCTCCGTTTCCACTGGAGCTACCGTGGTGGCAGCGGTTTCGACCGCCAGTGAGTTTGCTGTTGTCGCGCCACCGTCGCTGTCACTCGCGCACGCCGACAACGCACCGACGATCGTGGCCGCTGCCAACAGTGCCATTCGGTTTCCTCGCATGTCGTGTTCCCCTTTTCGGAACGGCCGCGAAGCGGCCACTTTCACCATCAATGCCCGTGTGGTTGGGTAGCTCATCAGCGCCCGATCTCGGTGACCTGCAGGCGCACGAACTCCGCCGGATCCCCCACGGGCACTCCGTCTTCCACGACGAGGTCGGCCGACGCACGGACCTTGTACTCGGTGCCATCGCTCGCTGCGGCTTTGCCGTTCACCGAGTTGAAGACGTCAACGAGATCATCGGTGATGATGCTGATGCGGACCTTGAGGTCGGCGGTGCCGCTCGCGAACGGTGCGGGCACGCTGTCGGCGTCTTCGCAGACCTCAGCGAGCCAGTCGGCAGCGTCTTGGCCGCCCACGTGGTATAGGTGGATGGGTTGGTCCCTGTCATCGACCTTCAGATCCACCGCACCGCTCTTGCGCAGGAACACACGCCACGGCGCGCTTCCCGGCTCAGCGTCGAACGGGTCGCCGGGCTCGTTGCAGAAATCTTCCGCCGTACCACCGACCAGCAGTGCCAAGTTGTCGCTCGGGTCGAAGGTTGCGTAGATGTAGCCAACGCCGAGTTCGTCCTGCAGGTAACCCTGGGGTTCGGCGAGGACGGCCGTCGGCGCCATCACGCTCGCGACCGCGGCGGCGGTTGCGACCACGGCGCCGATCAGGCCGGTTCGCCGGCTGCTGCCGTGCCGGTGGCCGACCACCCCGTCGGTCGTGTCGAGAGAGTTCTGAACGTGCATGATGATCTCCGTTTCGTGTTGGTCGAGCGGCTCGAGGTGAGCCACCTCAAGCGTCGCTCCAGGACGTTGCATCCGGATGGCAACCGCGGCGCTCGGCCGTGTGGCCCGACCCTCTGTTGGCCTGCTCAGATCGCTGACCAGGGATTTCGCGGTGCCACGCCGTTGCAACATCACTCTGGTTCACTCGTTGTCTACCGCTCAGTAGTCTTTGAAAGGGGGGGTGGTGACGATGGAGTTCGGAGTACTTGGCCCGGTGCGTGTGTCGAGTCTCGACGGTGCCGTCGACGTGGGTGGCGCCCGTCAGCGGCGACTCCTGGCTGCGCTCGTCGTGCAGGCCGGCGAAGCGACGTCAACCGATCGACTGCTCGACATCGTCTTCGAAGGTGCGCCCCCGGCAGGCGCGTCCAACACGATCCGCAGCTACATCGCTCGACTCCGCAAGGCGCTCGGCGACGCGGAACCGGGAGCCGACGAACTGATCGTGACGGAGCAGGGCGGCTACAGCCTGCGAATCGACATCGATGCGATCGATGCCGCCCGGTTCGAGGCCTCGATCGAGACGGCCCGACGTCAACTCGGCGAGCGGGATCCGATCGGCGCGGCCGCGACCCTTCGCCTGGGACTCGCGATGTGGCGCGGTGACGCGTACGGCGAGTTCGCCTTCGAGGACTGGGCGCATCCCGAGGCGTCGCGCCTCGAAGAGCTCAAGACCGTCGCCGACGAGGAACTCAACGACGCACTTCTCGCCTGTGGTTTGGCCCACGACGTCGTGTCGGCGACCCGCGGTCAGATCGGCAGGCACCCGCTCCGGGAGAAGCTCCGCGGCCAGCACATGTTGGCGCTGTACCGCGCAGGGCGTCAGGTCGAGGCGTTGCGGAGCCTCCAGGAGTACCAGGCTGCGCTCGTCGAAGTGGGACTCGAGCCATCCGCGGAGCTGCTCCGGATGGGACGCAGCATCGCATCGCACGACCCGGCCCTGCGCCTCGACTCACCCGCAGGTCAGCCGCTGCGCGGCTATCGCGTGGGCGCGGCGATGGGCGAGGGTGCCCACGGCGTGGTGTACCGGGCGGTGCAACCCGGTGTTGGACGCGAAGTGGCGATCAAGACGATCCGCGCTCAGCTCGCCGACGACCCGGAGTTCATCCGGCGGTTCGACGCTGAGGCGCAGCTGGTCGCCAACCTCGAACACCCCCATATCGTTCCGATCTACGACTACTGGCGCGAGCCCGGCGGTGCCTACATCGTCATGCGGTTGCTGGCGGACAACCTCGGCGACCGCCTCGCCACCGGCCCGATGGAGATCTCGGCCGTGGCGACGATCGCCCGTCAACTCGGCAGCGCCCTGGCGGCAGCTCACCGGGCCGGCGTGGTGCACGGCGACATCAAGCCGAGCAACGTTCTCGTCGACGAGTCGAGCGCATACCTCGCGGACTTTGGCGTCGCCACTCTCGTCGAGTCGGCGGCTGGTGATGCGACGGTTCACCCGTCGTCGGGATACGAGTCCCCGGAGCTGCTCGCCGGCGAACCGCCGACACCGGCGAGCGACCAGTTCGCGCTCGCCGTGCTGCTCGTCGAACTGCTGACCGGCCAGCTCCCGTTCGGCACCCGCGCGATCGCCACTCCGCACGATCGTTCGCCGTCGATCCATGTCCAGCGTCCCAGCGTGCCCGCACTCGCAGATGACGTCATTTGGAAGGCGACGGCCTGGGTCGCGGCTGATCGCTACCCCGACGTCGAGACGTTCGTCGATTACCTCGAAGCCGCACTCGCCGGTCGCGCCGAACCGCAGCAGCGGGATCACGAGCCCGCCAACCCGTACCGAGGACTCCGCGCGTTCACCGAAGTGGATCAAGCGGTGTTCTTCGGCCGCGACGTTGTTGTCGACGAACTCGTCGAGCGCCTCGAGCGACCCGGCACCGACGGACGATTCGTCGTCGCGATCGGCGCCTCGGGGAGCGGGAAGTCGAGCCTCGTGCGAGCCGGGCTCGTGCCGAGACTTCGGACCGGTGTGGTCCCCGGCTCGGACGGCTGGCTGATCGCCACGATGATGCCGGGCTCCGACCCGTTCGGCGAGCTCGATGCTGCGCTGCGATCGGTCGCCACCATCGACCCTGGGTCACGAGCCACCGAACCCGACGACCGGGAAGTGCTGCGAATCCCGATGCCGCGGTGCCGCCGACCCAACCCGTGCTCCTCGTGATCGACCAACTCGAGGAGCTGTTCACCCTGGTGAGTGACGAGCCCACGCGCCGGCACTTCCTCGACGGCCTCACTCGGGCGCTGCACCGCCCCGACGCCAACCTGCGGATCGTCGCGACCCTCCGCGCCGACTTCCTCGACCGGCCGCTTCGCTACTCGGAGTTCGGCCGGCTGGTCAAGCGTGGAGCGGTCACGGTTGTCGGCATGTCGGCACCGGAGCTCGAGTCGGCGATCACCCGGCCGGCGGCAGGCGTTGGGGTGGAGGTCGAGCCGGCGTTGGCGACCCAGCTCGTGGCCGACGTGTTCGACCAGCCAGCCGCCCTGCCATTGCTCCAGTTCACGCTCACCGAGCTGTTCGACCTCGAAGGCGCACCCGTGCTCACGCTTCATGGCTACCGCTCGCTCGGCGGCGTGGACGCCGCCGTGGCCGGACGTGCCGAGGCGGTGTACGGGCGGCTCGCCGAGGCCGAGCGCGAGCTGGCGCGCCGGTCGTTCCTTCGGCTTGTGACCGTCGAGGAGTCGCGCTCCGTAAGCAGGCGCCGGGCGCTGCGCTCCGATCTCGTCTCGACGGCGGGCGACCCCGGCGCGATGAACACCGTGATCGACGCCTTCGGCACCTCGCGGCTGCTCACGTTCGACAACGAGCTGGAGAGCCGAGAACCCACGGTAGAGATCGCCCACGAGGCGCTGATTGAGCAGTGGCCGCGTTTCGGCGAGTGGGTCGCGAGTGCCGGTGAGGGACTGCGGATCCAGGGCCAGCTCGCCGAGGCTGCCCGAACGTGGGAACAGCAGGGTCGGGACGCTGGCGATCTCTACCGCGGGCTGCGGCTGGAGAGCGCGCTGGAGTGGGCCGACTCCCAGCCTGAGGCCCTGAACCCGCTGGAGCAGGAGTTTCTTGCGGCAAGCGCCGATGGTCGCACGGCGGAGATCGAGGCCGATCGTGCCCAGGCGGAGCGCGACCACCGGACGAAGCGGCGGCTGCGCGGGCTGCTCGCCGGAGTGGGGATGCTGCTCATGGTCGCGCTCGTCGCCGGGGCGCTGGCGATCCGTCAACAGCGGCGCGCCGACGACGAGGCGGCCGCGGCCCGCGAGGCCGGCGCGCTGGCGGTCGGTCAGCAGCGGCGGGCGGACGACGAGGCGGCCGCGGCCCGCGAGGCCGCTGCCGAGGCCGAGCGTCAGACCGAGGTCGCTGCCGCAGCCGTTGACGATGCCGATCTCGCCACGCTCATCAGCCGGTCGGCAGCGCAGAGCGCCGAGAACCCGGAGCTCTCGGTGTTGCTGGCGCTCGAAGCCCATCGTCGAGCGCCCGGGTCCGAGACCGAGCAGGCGGTGCTCAACGCCCTCGGGTCGAGCCGGATCCCCAACCGTGTCGTCGCGTTCCCGGGCTTCGATCTCGGCGACTGCTCGGCTGGCAGTACCTACCACAGCCAGGACGGTTTGACGGCGTATATGCACGTCGGCGGGCAGTTTCTCATTCTCGACCTGGCGACGGGGCAGATCACCGAGCAGGCTGTGGCGGACGAGGAGTGTGGCGTGTGGTACGGCGATCTTGCGTCGAAGCGGACCGCCGCGATCGCCCTCGATTTCAACCGCTCCTGGGTCGGAACATTCGACGATCCCTACGCCATCGAGCTCGAGCAGACCGGCCAGATGTGGCTGCCCAATACCGATCTCGGCAGTAACGTGGCCGGCTTCGTCACCACCCGGGGTGCCGACAATCACGATGCGGTGGTCCTGTTCGACGCCACCACCGGTGAGCAGATCGGCGAACCGATCGGTGAGGGGTCGTTCTGGAGGGTCGTAGCCGACCCGTCTGGCTCGTTCGTGGCGATCAGCGAAGCCGTCAGAGATCCGGAGATCGACGTCGCAGACGGCGTCGGCCGCCTCCACGTGCTCGACGCCACCACCGGCGACGAGCTGCACCAAATCGAGACCACCGTACCGGCCGCGAGCATCACGTTCGACCCCACGACCCGTGAGCTCATCGCCGGCATGGCCGACGGGGGAGTCATGACCGTCGACCTCGACTCCGGTGCGATCAGTTCCACCGTCGCGACGTCGGCAGCCCACACCGTGCTGGAGGTCGGTGTTCGCCCCGACGGCCTGATCGTGGCGGTGACGGCAGGACAGATCGAGGTGCTCGACCGGCGGTTCGGACCGATCGGCGTTGTCACCGAAGTCCGCGACCTCTTCGACGCCCGGGTGCGCGACGACGGCTTCGTCGTCACCCGCGACACCGACAACCAGTACGCAGTCGTCGACATCGACGGCAGCGCGCTGGTCGAGCGCAGCTGGCAGGTCTCCTCGATCGCCCGGATTGCGTTCGCCGACGGGCAGGCCGGGGTCGTCAACCGGGCGAGTCAGGAGGTGTCGGTCGTCGATCTGGCCTCCGGCGAACAGACTGACCTCGAACTCCGTGATCGAGAGGGGAATCGTTTCGTCGTCGACGGCGTGTACCCGGAGCGCGATGGTGTGTGGGCGGTTGGCGATCGGGGGGACATCGCCCGCTGGGAGGGCGACACCCTCGTCGAACGGATCGACATTCCGGACGGGCTGTTCAAATGGAGACGGTTCGGCGACATGATCGCCGCCATCAGGCCGGATGCCGACGACAACCAGGTGGCTTCGCTGATAAGCGTCGAGCGCGACGCGGCCGGCATCCGTTTCACGGTTTCTGCGCCCCTTGTGAACAGTGTCCATCCCGCATTGGACGGCGGGCTCTACGTGTTCAACGTTGACGGCTCACTGGACATCTACGACGCCGAGGGCGAGGCCACGGGCCGGATCGAGACCGGCGCGCGATTCACAGCTGATGCCACGATGGACCCGTCGACCGGCAGACTCGCCGTCGGCACCAGTGCCGGCGTCATCGTCATCGAGCCGCTCACTGGCGAGGTGGAGCAGCTGCCAGGGAAGACCTCGGTCGCCAACTTCGGTTTCGCCAGGGACGGCCAGCTCCTCGTGATCTCCGGTTTCGACGGCACCGTCAGGGTGTGGGATCTCGACCGCGGGGAGCCCGCTGGCCTCGTCTGGGACGGCACGGGCGTCGCATCGAGTTTCTCACCATCGTGGTACGACTCGTCGAGCGACTCGATCTGGGTGTTCACGTCGGGTCGCCTGATCGAGGTGCCGCTCGATCCGCGGCGGTGGGTAGAGCGCGCCTGCGACATTGTCGGCCGCGACCTCACCCGAGACGAGTGGGTCCGCTACGTCCCCGGGGCGAACGACGCCGAGGACGTCGAAAATGCGCAAGCACTCCGCGATGAACCGGTGCCTCACTCCGCCTGCACCTGAGCGTCGCGCCGTAATCCGCGCCCACAGCGAGGCCGGCTACATCGACACGAAGGCAGCACTCGGCACGCGAACCGTGCACCAGCAAGCCGATCAGAATGTTCAGGCCTCAAACGTCAGGTCCCGCTCATAGCCGGCTGGATATGCGTCACGATCAGCGGGATCTGTAGACGCGCGAGCGGTGATCGATTCGCAGGACAATGACGGTGTGCTGATCGTCGTCGATCTCGTAGATCACTCGGTACGCCCCTCGTCGTGCAGAGTGGAGCCCGGCGAGTTCGCGCTGCAGGCGCCCGCCGACGCGGTGTGGGTTATCGATGAGGGCGCTCAGCATGAACTCGACGATCGCGGCTGCGGTGCCCTCTGTGAGTCGTTCCAGCTGGCGTTGCGCTGGACCGGTGACGCGCAGTTCGTAGGGATCGTTGTGGTCAGTCACTTGGAGGCGAAGCGGGCGCGCAGTTCGTCACCTGTGATGTAGTCGCCGGTGGCGGCGGCATGCTTCGCTTCGGTGAGTTCGCGCATCGCGTCGGGATCCGAGAGCAGTTCGAGAGTGTCTTCTAGAGACGCCAGATCGTCTGGGCTGATCATGACGGCTGCGGGCCGGCCGTTGCGGGTGACGACGATTCGGTCGTGTGTGTGCTCGACGTGGTCGATCATTTCGGAGAACTTCGACTTCACTTGGGCGAGCGGCAGAGTTGCGGACATGACCAGTATTGTAGTCACATCAGCTCGGTGACGTTGCCCTTCGTCGCCGAGGAACGGTCGCAAGGATGCCCGCGACTCGTTTGTCGTGTCTGTGGCAAGTATCGAGATTGCTTTGGTCTGCCTGTCGCTGAGGCGGCTTCTGCCATCCGATCCACAGGTCGTCGTCAACGAGCGCGCCCGTGTGCGCCTCAGCAAACAACCGGCTCGCTTCGAATCGAATCCGCACGGAGCCGTCGCCGCCGCGCTCGCCCGGCAACCCGACGAAGCCAGCGCGCTGCAACGACGCCGACAACTCCGCGAGCCTTACTCGCCAGCACCGCACGAACGTCGCGACGACGTGGGCGATGCAGCGGTCGACCACGGGCTCATCGCCGCAGCGATCGAACGGGCCACCCGCCAGGACGAAGCAACTCCAATCACTCAACCGCCGGCGGCCCCAAGGACTCCAACGTTGAACAGCGCCAGCCTCTCGCGAACAATACGCTCGGCTCACCAGGCATCTCGCGAGCGGCCCCCAATTACACCGAGGAATGCCGTCGCGCGGTGTCGCTGCGCACGTTTTCGATCACCTGGCCGAGCCCATCCGTGCCGTACTTGAGTGGCATAGCAGCGTGGGCCGCAGAACGCTTCCGAGCGCGCAGCGGCTCGATGGCCAGATCGTCGACGGGTGTCAGCGAACGGACAGCAGCGCACCGCTTGCGAGCAGGATGCACAGCGGCCCGTAGTACCGCCTGTCCAGGTCATTGAAGTTCGTCGACGGGGTCCACGGAACGATCGACCCGGTACGCCCCGCAACGCCG
>PVMS01157043.1_pt1 | contig 33367 bp, 29 predicted proteins | sample 1853461 | NCBI WGS metagenome assembly PVMS01 (sample SAMN08582032, study PRJNA380276) | Marine sediment metagenome, whole genome shotgun sequencing project. | isolation source: ocean sediment barecode stripped | collected 2017
AACCCGAGCCCAATCAACCGGCTACAGATGCATCCGAAGATGAGTCCGAAGACGAGTCCGAAGACGAGTCCCTTAGGTCCCGAACGCATGCCCAAGGTAGCGACCCAGCTCGGTCGCTGGGCTGGTCAGGCGCGTCGCATGGCACGCAATCTGACCAGCCAGATTCGTGATGAGATTGAACCCATACAGTCATCGGTCGATGCCATGAATAAATCCATGCATACCGATTTCTCCGCTCGACGACCCGAGCCCAATCAACCGGCTACAGATGCATCCGAAGATGAGTCCGAAGACGAGTCCGAAGACGAGCCCGAAAACAGCACTGCGAATGCCCTGGATGCGGATAAAGATTCATGACGGACAACAAGGCCGAAACCAAGGCCAATGCGGAATCAGTAGCCGACGCCACTAACGCAGAAGAAGAGTCTCTCGAAGAAGCCAGTCTCATTTCTCACCTGGTTGAATTACGCAACCGGCTAGTACGTTCGAGCCTGGCAGTGCTGGTTGTATTTGCCTGCCTGTTCCCGTTTTCCGAGCAGATATTCACGCTGGTCGCCCAGCCAATGATGGACAAACTGCCCGAAGGCTCAACAATGATTGCCACGCAGGTAGCCTCGCCGTTCCTGACGCCTTTTAAGACAACGCTGTGGGTCGCGCTGTTTCTTGCCATGCCGATTGTGATTTACCAAACCTGGGCATTCGTAGCACCGGGGCTCTATAAAAAAGAGAAACGCTTCGCGATCCCGCTGGTGGTCTCGAGCATCCTGCTGTTCTACGCTGGCCTCGCTTTTGCCTACGCCGTTGTGTTCCCGCTGATGTTTGCCTTTTTCAACGCGGTGGCGCCCGAAGGCGTGACGGTCATGACCGACATCAATAATTACCTCGACTTCGTGCTGGTGATCTTTTTCGCATTTGGACTCGCGTTCGAAGTGCCAATTGCTACGGTCATGCTGGTCTGGTCAGGACTGACTACGCCGAAACAACTGGGTGCCTGCCGCGCTTATGTGTTCCTCGGGGCCTTCGTTGCCGGCATGCTGCTCACCCCCCCCGATGTGATTTCGCAAACTCTGCTGGCAGTGCCTATCTACCTGCTTTACGAAGTGGGAATCATCATGTCACGCATCATGATGCCTGAGAGCAAGGACAAGGATCCGGACGACGCTGATGCAGCCTGATTCCACCTTTTATTTAATAGTTTAACGGTGCTGGATGCTCCCATGACCATCAGCCCTCCGCCACAGCTCACGGTTAAAGCAATCATCCTGGGCATCATTCTGGCGATGGTGCTCGCGGGGGCCAATGCCTATCTCGGACTGTTTGCCGGCATGACGGTATCAGCCTCGATTCCAGCCGCGGTGATTTCCATGGGGCTGCTGCGCCTGTTTCGCAACAGCAATATTCTCGAGAACAATATTGTGCAAACCGCAGCTTCCGCCGGCGAATCCGTTGCCGCCGGCGCCATATTCACCCTGCCCGCTCTGATACTGCTGGGCTACTGGGAAGTCTTTGAATATTGGTGGGTCTGCGCCATCGCGGGAATCGGCGGATTGTTAGGCGTGCTGTTTACGATTCCACTCCGGCAGTCCCTGATCGTGGAACAAGGTTTACCTTTTCCAGAAGGCACGGCCACGGCAGAAGTGCTGAAAGTCGGCGATAACCCGACGCGCGGGCTGAAATTTTTGGCACTCGCAGGACTTATCGGCGCGTTGCTCAAATTTGCCACCAGCGGTCTCAAGCTCTGGCCGGGCACTGCGCAGACCGGCACTATCATCGGCGGCAATACGGTCGTGTATGCGGGAACGAGTCTTTCGCCAGCGCTCATAAGTGTTGGCTATATCGTTGGGCTGAACGTAGCCTCGCTGGTATTCGCCGGGGGGCTCATCTCCTGGGCTATCGCGATTCCTGTATACAGCACATTTTTTATGGCGCCGGTTGAGCCCGGCATAAACGGAGCTGAACTGGCCTACACTCTATGGAGCACTAAAATTCGTTATCTGGGTGTCGGCGCGATGCTGGTCGGTGGCATCTGGGCACTGGTTTCCATTCGCGGCTCGGTGTTGTCTGGAATTCGCAGTGGTCTGCGCCAGTATCGAAAGAGCACTGCAACCGAAATTGCACATACTGCGCACGACGCACCCATGCATTACGTACTGATGGGCGTGATGATTCTCGTGCTGCCAATGTTTGCACTCTATCAATACATCGTCGACGACCTCAGCGTCGGACTGGCCTTGACGATCATCATGCTGGTAGCCGGTTTTTTATTTTCGGCTGTCGGTGGTTACATGGCCGGCCTGGTCGGGTCGTCCAACAACCCTGTCTCCGGCATAACCATTGCCACCATACTGGGCACATCGCTGTTGTTGTTGTGGCTAACCGGCGCAACCGATGAAGCGGCAGCCGCCGCCATCATGCTTGGCGCAGTGGTTTGTTGTGCGGCCGCTATCGCTGGCGACAACATGCAGGATTTGAAAGCCGGCTACCTGCTCGGCGCAACACCGTGGAAACAGCAGCTTATGCAGGGCGTGGGTGTCATTTCGGCCGTGCTGGTAATGGCACCGGTACTCAACCTGCTGCTGACGGCTTATGGCATAGGACCTGCGACCGATGCACACCCAAATTCGCTCGCCGCTCCCCAGGCAACGCTCATGGCCTCTGTAGCCCAAGGCGTTTTAGGGGGCGGACTGCCATGGCGCCTTATCGGTATCGGCGCCGGGATCGGCTTAGTAGTCATCGGTCTGGATGAACTCCTGCGGCGCCGGAAAGCAGGGTTCAGAATGCCCGTGCTGGCCGTTGCAGTCGGAATTTATCTGCCCCTCGAGCTCGCGGTACCCATTTTTCTTGGCGGCCTGATTGCCTGGCTCGCCAACCGTCGCAACTTAAGCGGGGGGCAGAATGTTCGTGGCATACTTGTGGCGGCCGGCCTGATCACAGGCGAAGCACTGGTAGGAATATTTATTGCCATCCCGATAGTCATGACCGGCAACCCCGATATTTTTGCCCTTGATCCGCTACGATTTGGTTCGCTGACAGGAATTTTACTGCTGCTCGGCGTTGCAGCTGGCCTGTGGCGAGTTGCATCCGCAGACCACGACTAAAATATCGTTGATTGCCGTTCAAAACCGGCTAGCGGTCAGTTCCGCTGTAGAGCAATTGCAACCCTGCTGGCGCGCCCGTAATATCCGGGTGATATATCGCGGATACAGCTCAAAAATACGAATAGCACAATATTAAAATATAACGATTTAAGGATGCACACCTGTTCCTGCAGGTGACTTCTGGGGGATTGAGAATGAGGAAATTGACGCTGACTGTAAGTAGCGCGGTTGCGGCGTTACTGATGGCCTTTGTTGCGACTATAGCGCCTACACCAGGTTTTGCGCAGGCGCTGGAAGAAATCACGGTTACTGCCCGAAAGACCACAGAAAGTCTGCAGGAAGTGCCATTAGCCATTACGGCTCTGGGTGCCGAAGACATCGACCGTCTTGGGCTCAGGGATCTTAACCAGATCGCCCAGCAGGACACCAGTGTTCAGTTTGATGAAGGATTCGCGCCCTCGGATACCCGCATCACCATTCGCGGCCTGTCACCGACTCGCGGGCGACCCAACGCCGCTACGCTCGTGGACGGTATTGATGTCAGTTCTGAGGCAATTAGTAATGCCGGTGGCTCGTTGCTGATTAACCCCCAACTGGTCGATGTGCAACGTATAGAAATAGTCAAAGGCCCGCAAAGTGCACTGTATGGGAGAAGTGCATTCGCCGGAGCGATTTCGTATATCACCAAGGATCCCGCTGACACACTTCAGGGCGAACTTTTCGTTGATTTTAACTCCGAGGATGCCCAGTTGGTTCGCGGTGGAGTAAGCATTCCAATTACCGATACCCTGGGAGTCTTGATTAACGGACTGGCATCAGACTTCCGCGGTATCTACAAAAACGAAGCAACCGGTGCGTATGTGGGCGGTTCTAAAAGCGTGGGTGCAGCCATCACCTTCAAATGGGAGCCGACAGATGCGCTGGGCTTCAAGTGGCGCACGGAATACACCGATGACCAATTCGATGTGCCTGCACAGAAATTGCTGAATGACTTTATGAGTTATGCGGATCTTGGCACCGACGGCGATTTTTCCAGCTTAGACCCGAGCCAGATTGCAGGGGTGAACTTAGCTCCACAATCTTCTAAATGCCAGCTATCGGGAACCGCGAGCCTGCCGGTATGGGAGGGCGACACGATTGAGTATGCCGACCCGGGTGCCCCCGGAGGCACTTCTTTCCTGCAGGTAACCGAAGCTTCTGACGGGCTGCCTGGGCCGCTTAATGGGCCTGGTTGTGATGATATCTATCAGTGGAATTCCGGCGCTGGCTGGCTGGAAAATAAAACCGCTTTTAGTTCAGACAACGGTTCATACCTTGGAAGGCGCAACGCCAGCAGGGATCTTGAAAACTATATGGAAGGTATCGATAACGGCGGTCCTAACACCGGCGATAGCATGGTTTTGCCCCCCCGCACTAGGCTTCGCTTTCAACAACGGCTCCGGCAGCATTAACGGCTACACAGGTACCGTACACCTCGGCGACTATATTCAGGGCGATGTTGATTCCGCCAATATCTGGAACAAGCAAACCACTAAGCTGTTTGTTGGCAAGATTCCGGATGCCGACATCATTGGTGATCCGACTCTCAGCCCGAACTACATGTTCGGGCCCGGCGCTGAGGACCCAACCAAGGCAATAGATTTCGATGGCACGGACAAGGAAGTGTTCAGAACCTCGCTGGTCGCAGAATGGGCTGTCAGCGACACGATTACCCTGACATCACTCACCGGGTACACCGATGCATCAATCTCCACCAGCCAGGATATCGGTAAATGGTTTGAGGATAAATGCGGGCCCAATCAAGCCGCGCTGTTAATACCCAACAGCAACCCGCTGGTGCAACCAGGCGATGCCAACTATGACGCCGCTTACGCCAACGGCACTGGCTCAACCATGAAGGATTACCTTGACGCAAACGGTCTGGGCGATGACTGGCGTGCCTATGCACCGTGTACTGATATGACCCCGGACGGCGTCAATGATCTGGGCGGCTTATTTGCACAAAACAGCTTCAGGGACACGACGCAGTTCAGTCAGGAACTCCGCATGTCCTGGGATATCTCGGATGCGTGGAATTTTACGACCGGCCTGCAATACTGGAAGGAAGAACTCGAATTTATGGATTTGAACTCGACGATGATTACCTCAGGCGCCGAGTGTTACTACAATACATTTGGAGGCATAGACGCTCAAAATAATGATGACGGCGCCTATAGCGGTCCCCGCGGTAGTGTCGGTTCTTTCGGTTCGCCGGATGCCAACTCGTCCAGCACGGATCCGGTTAAAGACCAGTGTGGTCAAACCGCCTTGATCGCGGCCTACTGGGCTCCGGAAGCGTATGCCGCGCGCCAGGCCGACCCCGGCTATATGAAGCGTACTGTGGACCACTATTCCTGGTACGGCTCAGTCGACTGGAACATCACCGACAAGCTGACGTTCAGGGTTGAGGGTCGGTACACGAAGGAAGACAACACCGTCACCGGCCCGGTGATGACGCCCTGTCTGAATGGCGAAAAATACCTCAGCCAGCTTGCTGACCCGGAGGGCCTTCTTACCGGATGTAGCAACGGATCTGACACTGCCTCAGGGCAACCTGATCCCCTGGAAACTGCCAATGGAGGACAGGCAACCGGCCCGAGCGCTGTGCTGCTCTGTGGCCAGACCGGTCGATGCGACCGGGTGGCGGTATCACTTGATAACTATAACGTATTCGGCTGGCAGCCCGGCCAAACGTTCTTGAATGACAATGCTGGTGTTGTGGGTTCCTGGTGGGCTTTCGGCTTTAGTCCTGCGCCGAAGAACCTCGTTACCCTGGAACGTACCGACCGCTACTGGGCACCGAAAGCCACGGTGGAATATTTCGTTAATAACGACGTCATGACGTACTTTTCATGGTCGCGCGGCATCAAACCAGGCGGTTTCAGCCTGCTGACCTCAGGCGCCTTTGGCATGGATGCCAACCTCGATGACGATTTCAGTGAAATCGAGTTTGAGCCGGAAGTGTTGGATGTGTGGGAAATCGGTGCGAAGACGACCTTATTTGATGGCCGTGTGCGCCTCAATGGTGCCGCATTCTTCCAGGACTTCAAGGACAAGCAGGTTACCGTTCAGAAAGTCGTGGGCAACACCACCGGCACAGAGGTCGTCAACATCAGCGGTTCGGAAGTTAAAGGCATCGAGCTGGATGCGACCTGGCAGGCAACGGATAACTGGCTCTTGCAAGGCGGTTACACCTACCTTGATTCGGAGTACACCGACTACACCATCATTACCCAGAGTGCATCGGATATCACACGGATCGAATTGGGTAATCCCGGTAATGGCTGTATCGATATTGCAGAAGTACCTGGCAGTACGGCCACCTCTAAACAGTTCGGCTGTGTCGCCAGCTTCAATGGCAACGAACTTGAACGTGCGCCCAAACATGCGTTCCTGCTTAACGCCACCTACACCAATAACCTGTTTGATACGGGGATGGAGTGGTACACAGAAGCGAATTATCGCTACCAGGATTCCCGCTGGATGGAAGCTTTCAACATCGTTGAATTCCCTGCTTACAGCCTGACAGACCTTCGTCTCGGACTCCTGGCAGATGCCTGGGATGTGCAGTTCTACGTGAACAACGTGTTCGATAGTGACACCGTCATTTCAGGCGGCTCGAACCCGGGTATTGCAAATGCCCAGTTCAACTTCGGCTTTACCGCCCGCCCGGGCGCACCTGGCATCGTTGCCGGCCCGAGATCCCCAGCGAGATTTATGCGAACCTGCCTAATCCGCGGATTGCGGGCATACGCGCCACCTTCCGTTTCGGTCAATAGCAGAAGTAGCTCAAGCCTCAGCTGCGTCTGAGCATGGTTGGTCCAAAAGCCTCTCCCGATTATCGGGAGAGGCTTTTTTGGCCGTGCTTCTGCGGATTTTTCTCCCTACGGTCACGGCGCCTGATGTACTAGACTCCCGTTCTTGGGTACGCATAATTGACGTTCAGCAGAATGCCCCCAAGGGGTAATCGAATAATCAGGAGAATAATAATGGCCGCCTATATGTTAGCCATCTGCCATATCACAAACCCGAAACCCGAGATGAAAGAGTACGCCCAGAAATCTGCGGCTCTGGTCAAACAATACGGTGGCAAGTATCTGCTTCGCGGCATGCCCGTTGAAAACTATGACGGCGATGTACTTGAGGGAAATGTCGTTGTCCTGACGGAGTTTCCGGCCATGGATGACCTGCAGGCCTTCATTAAAGGTGAAGAGTATCAGAGCATCAAGCACCTGCGCGACGGCACGGGCGAATACCACATCGCTTTTTACGAATCACCCCCGTCGGAGTAACAGTAACAACAATACAGAACACACCCCTGTGAGGGCTTCCCTCTTAAGCGTTATCCGGAATAACGACGAAGGTTGCGTTGGCCTCGGCAAGCAGCTGGCCGCTGTCTGCTTGGTGGGCACGGCCGATTAGTTTGACGAACCGACCCTTACGACTGATCAGCTCACCTTCCAGCAACAGCCGTTCACCTATCGCCGCTGGTTTCCGGAAGCGGATGTCACATTTACCTGTGTAGGCGCGTTCGCCCTGCAGGAATAACCAGTTGGCCATGACGTCGTCAAGGAGGCTGAACAGTATGCCACCATGCGTAACACCATCGAAGCCACAGTATTTAACGGGTGGCGTATATTCGGCTCTGCACACTCCGTCTTCGATGCGGAATTGAACCTGCAGACCCTCTTGATTAGCCTGTCCGCAGACAAAGCAGCCGTTGGCGGCGTCGCGGTGAATCGTCGTATTCATGATCTTGCCTTCCCTTGTACTACATGGACTACAGCTGTGTTGTATCAGTCAGTTTGCCCCAATATGCTAGCACTCATCAGCTGAAACAGAGGAGAACCTTCGTGGCATACGATAAGGACAATATATTCGCCAAAATTCTGCGCGATGAAATCCCGGCCGTAAAAGTTTATGAAGATGAGCAGACGCTGGCTTTCATGGATGTCATGCCGCAGGCGCCAGGGCATACACTGGTCATCCCCAAATTTGCAGCAGAAAATCTATTTGATCTCGAAATTTCTGCAGGTACCGCCGTCCTGGTAACGGCGCAAAAGCTCGCACGTGCCATAAAGGACGCCATGCACGCGGACGGCATCATGCTAAACCAGTTCAACGGACCTGCTGCCGGTCAGACCGTATTCCATTTTCATCTGCACATCGTGCCGCGCTTCGATGGTGTGCCATTACGCAAGCACAGCGGTGAGATGGAAGATATAGCGGTGCTCGAAGTACAAGCAGAAAAAATACGTGCAGCACTCGACAATCTTAAGACTAACTAATGATGCTGTAGGCTTTAGTCAGCTCCGAAAAATACGGCATCAACATCTTCGATTGTTAGCATCCCCTTGACGAGGGCGGGCTTCGCAACCGTTGTGAAGGCATCAATTTTTTCCCGGGTATCAATAATTTCCACTACAACAGGCAACTCTGCTGACAGCGCGAACACCCTGCCCGAGTGAATCTTGTCATGACCGCCGTAACCCATCGCACCACGTACTACTGTCGCGCCACGTAGCCCTTCACGGTGGGCTTCTTCAACAAGCCATTCATAGACAGGTCGACCGGCATACAAATCGCTATCGTCTAAATATATTTTAAGCCTGCAGAGTTTATGAGTGCGCATGATTTATCCTTATATAAATCGGGCAACAATTAGACCCAGCCAGGCCGCACTGAACCCGATAACCACCTGCGCCACCACGTTTAGCATCATTTTGAAATACAGTGAATCCTGCGCAAGCGCAAGGCTTTCATAAGCAAAGGTAGAAAAGGTGGTGAACCCCCCGAGTACACCAACCAACAAGAAAAGCCGGGTGCCCGCCTCAAGTGTTTGGCGCTGCTCTGCCATACCGCCAAGGTAACCTATCAACAGGCACCCAAGCACATTCACTGACATGGTCCCATACGGGAACTGGCTGTATGGGAACATGCGTTGCACCCAGCTACTCATAGCAAATCGCAAACTGGACCCAATAAAACCGCCCAATCCAACCAGAATAATTTGACCGAAAAAAATGCGTCCCATAAAAATGCCTTGCTGCTCAACTCCCTGCCGGACGACGCGCCCTGGTGAGACTCATTATGGACCGTTCAGGCGTTTTCGATGCCCGCCTGCGCGCGCCCTGTGTCTCCGCTAGAATCCGTTGGCTTTGTCCGTCGCCTGAAATCTTTATCCCTATACATCGCCTTGTCCGCAAAGGCCATCATTTCCTGAATCGTTTTGCCACTATCAGGATAAATCGCCGTCCCAACGTTGATTTGTACCCGCTGCATGTTACGTTCAAACGACAGAGTGATGTTATAAACGTTCTGACTCATACGATTACTAACCTGCTGGGCAATCGAATCATCAGCGAGGGAAAGATACACGATAAACTCGTCCCCACCGTAGCGCGCGATAAAATCGTCGGTACGGATACTTCGTTTCAGCGCCTCGGCCACAGCAACAATCACCCGATTGCCCTGTTCATGGCCGTACTTTTCATTGAGCAACTGTAAATTCTCAATATCGATCATCAACAACGCATAAGATGCTCCGCTCTCGACTGCTCTCGCATGTGCCGACAAGTGCAGCCGGGTGAATGCCCGCATATTAAGCGCGCCGGACAATTCATCCTGATAGGAAAGCGCAGTGAGACGGTTACGTGCCAGATCGATGTCGCCTCGCAGGCTTCTCACGATAACTGCAACCAGCCCCAGTGGCAGAAGACCCGCCAGAATTTCAGGCCATTTCTCCAGAGTCGGCAAACCGCTCATCATGTGCAGCCCCAACCAGCTGATGCCAGCAAGCAGCACCACTCCAACCAGGTTGCGCCCGGACATCCGCAGTGCTGCATTGATAACCGGAATCAGTACAAGCAGTGCCACTGACTCCTGCCTGAAAATAAAAGCTGTGGCAATTACAAAAAGCAACATTATTATGCTGATTACTCCAGCAGGGCGTCGCGAATGCTGGCCTTCGGCCAATAATAATTCCACAGCAGAAACAGCTACGATATAAACACAAAGTATCACGGCCAACCCCAAGACCTGGTAGCGAGCCGGAATAGGTACCGGCATAAATAATATGGCCGCTAAAACAAGCACAAAACTCAGACGAAAAGTTGCAACTGCGCCCGACCAGTTATACCAAGGCTCATGCCGTGTCGTTTTCCCGCCAGAAATTTTTGCCCGGCGTTTTCTCTTCCTACGGCTCATGAAGCATCTGCCTTGCCAGATAGTAACGACAGCGCGTCAATGTGAGGGACTGCGACTGATGATTCTTTGGATTTTTCCCGCGCTGAACTCCCTAATTCAACAATTCGGGAAACGGGCACCAGTTGAAACCCTTGTTCCGCCAGTAAAGGCAGCGCTTTTTCCAGATAGTCGAGTGTAACAAGGTAGGGATGCCCAATAGCGATCGCAAACCCCTGCTTTCGAGCTGTATGTTTCAATCGTTCGAACTCTTTCGCTACATTTTCTGCCGTAATATCCGTATCAAGAAATACAGTACGCCGTGCGGTAGGCACGCTCTTCTCAATCGCCATTTCATACGCGACGCTGGATGCCGTTGTGTAGCTGTCGATGAAGAACAGATCGCCACGTGTTTTGAGTTCATCCATCAGCCACTCCATGTGGCCAGGGTGCCGCGTAATCAGGCTGCCCATGTGATTATTGATACCGACGGTGTGCGGCACATCATCAAGGTCAGTATTGAGGATGCGTCTCAGGTTGCTTCGATCCGTATCCAGCCTGATTTGGTCTGGGCCGGCGATACGCTCCATCTCGATGGGCTGCATCGGCAGATGCAACAGCACCTCCTTGCCTGCGGCGTAGGCCTCCTCGGCAAGATAGGTACTGTAAGCGGTGTGCGGAATGACCGCGCAAGCTACCGGCCCCGGTAGTGCAATCACACGCTCACCCTTTGCCCGCTGGTTGCCAAGATCATCAATAATGATGGCAATCAACGGCGGTGAAACTACAGTGACGTCGTCCGCTGAATTTTCTGCAACGACTGAGCCGGTAATAAGCAGCCCCAATAATAACCACACGCCATATGTCGGGTTGATCGTCATGCAGTGCTGTCCCTCCCTGGCATCAATACTGGCTACACAATGGTTTGCATTGCTGCAGACTACTGCTCAGTCAACGGTTACGCTCACCTGCAATGCCTTGCCCTGCATGATCCTGCCCTCTTTGAGCAGCTCAAGCGCCTTACGCAGCTGAGTGTCTCCCTGCAACAATGCTGCACCTTCATCGGTCTGGTGTGCCGTTATGCTTGCCAGCAGATCCAGCGTTGGATCGGATTCTATATTGACGTCCGGCACAATCCCGCGACCATGAATAGACATACCGCTGGGGGTGAAATATCGCGAGGTTGTCAGTTTGATTGCCCGACCGTTCGAGAGCGGCATGACAGTCTGTACCGACCCTTTACCAAAAGTTTGAATGCCTGCAATGGTGGCACGATGATTATCCTGTAACGCACCCGCGACAATTTCTGAAGACGATGCCGATCCGCCGTTCACCAGCACAACAATTTCTGCACCATCCAGAATGTCACCCTTACGGGCAACATGCGAAAAGTTTGCGTCGGGTCCGCGACCACTGGCGGACATAATCAGGCCCTCATCCAGAAAGCCGTCCGAAACGTCCACGGCTGCCTCCAGAACACCGCCTGGATTGTTGCGCAGATCAAGCACTATTCCCTGTAATCGGGTTCGGCTTGCACGACGCAATTTTTGTACCGCCTTGCGTGTATCCTTCCAGGTAGTCTCACTGAAATGTGTGATGCGGATATAACCGTAATCGTTCTCCAACATTTCGTAGCGAACACTTTTCACCTGCACATTACTGCGGGTCAAGGTAAATTCAATTGGTTCCGGGTCGAAATCTCGCATCACAGCAACCAGCACTGTTGTGCCAGGTTTACCGCGCATGCGATTGACAGCTTCGCTGAAATTATTCTCGTCCAGCATGACACCATCGATACTCACAATAATGTCGCCAGAACGTGGCCCGGCCTTTGCGGCAGGTGTACCTTCGATAGCCGCAACAACCTCAACGATTCCATCTTCCATGTGCACTTCCAGACCAACGCCGGAATAGTTACCACTCGTGGAAATGCGCACCTCTTCGTATTCAGCGCGATTCAAAAACTGGGAGTGGGGATCGAGATCAGTCACCATGCCGCGCACGGCGCTCTCAATCAAAACGGAATCATCGACTGGTTCGACGTATTCCTGTCGAACTCGTTCCAGCACTTCTGCCAGCAGGCGAGCATCATCCCATGGCAGAACTTCCGAGGGCTGCTCCTTCTGAGCGAAAACCCCACTGCCAAGCGAAAGCGCGAGGCCCAGCACGGCTCCGACCAGTAACAGCAGCGTATTTCTGAGGCTGAAAGACATCCGCATCCCGCTCAAGCAGTAATAGCGTGACACCTTAGCATAGGGCTGTAATACCGGGGAATGACGTAAGTTCTCATTTTTACAGGTGTTTCACCTATTGTGCGGCATTGCGGCAGACAGCAGCGATAGCCTCACACTTAGCGAATCCAGTTGCCCGGGTTAACCGGCTCACCGTTTTTGCGAATTTCAAAATACAACCCCGCCGTGGCCCGGCCGCCGCTATCCCCCACATGGGCAATCATTTCATCCGGTACTACCCATTCGCCGACATCTTTGAGGAGGTCCTGATTATGGCCATACAGGCTCATGTAACCATCGCCGTGCTCGATAATCATTAATAAGCCCATGCCGTCGAGCCAGTCCGAGAACACTACACGGCCATGATAGACAGCCCGAACATCACTGCCGGCAGGTGCACTCAGCAAAACCCCTTGCCATTTAAGGCGGCCATCTGCGCGTGACTGGCCGAAGCGCTTCACTATTGAGCCCTTTGCTGGCCAAGCTAGGCGGTCTGTCTGACCAGCAAAGGGCTCGGCATCAACATCAGGCATATCCGGCAGTATTCGTGCCAGGGCGGCCACCAATTCGCCCAGTTCAGCGGCTTGGGCCAGTAGCCGGTCTATTTCTGCATCCTTGTTGGCAATATCTTCAGCAATACGGGCAACCAACCTGCCGCGCTCGGCACGAGTATCGGCTATCTCTTCAAGTTTATCGGCGGCAGATTTTTCCAGCTGCACAAGCTCGCGTGCTTCGTGTTCGATATCGCGATGAGTTTGCTCCAGGCCAAGCAACAAAACGCGCAGGTTGGCGATGGTTGTACTGCGCTGGCGTGACAGGTATCCGTAATACGCCATCCGCCGGCCCAGAGATGTTGCATCCTTTTGGCTTAGTGCCACGCGCAACCACTCTTCACCGCCATTAATATACGCGACGCGTAACTGCTGACTGAGTGCAGCGCGCTCGGCCTCGAGCTCTGCCGCTTGCCGTGCGAGTTGCCGTTCTAAATCACGCTGTCGCTTACGCGTTGCATTTAGCTGCTGCCGAAATTGTGATAATTCGCGTCGAGCATGCTGTTCTTCTTGTTCAACTTTCGCGAGCGCTTTCTCTGCTCTTGAGCGGCGGCGACCATCATTCTCAATTTCCTTACGCAGATCAGAAATTCGCTCACGCACCTGCTCCAATTCAACGTTGGCCTGTTCACGGGATGGGGCGGCGAAAACATTCGGTAAGAATCCGATCTGCAACAGGGTTAACAACAATAAAACAGAAGATACGCGCTCCATGGCTTTGCGAGTGTAGGCGATTCCGCCAGTTCTGGCGATACAGATGCGGCACCCGTGCCGGACAGACAGGGTATAATTCGCGCCCACTGACAGGAGTACTCATGCAGGAATTAGCAGAATTTGCCACTCAGAACGCGTTGCTAGTAAGCGGCCTCATCGCGAGCGCGCTGGCTGTAATCTTTTATGAACTTAAGATCAAGTCTCGCGGTATTGGCAGCCTGAGTCCTGCCATGGCCGTACGGCTCATCAATAATGGCAGCGCCGTAGTAGATGTACGCACCGCTGACCAATTTTCCACCGGACATATAGTCGATGCACGCAATATGCCCGAAGCCGAGCTGCTGCAATCACCCGACGCTCTGGCTAAGCACAAAAAAGGTACGTTACTGGTTTGTGACAATGGCATTCGCAGCGCAGAATGTGCTGCACAATTGCGCAAGGAAGGCATCGATAATGTCTTCAGCATCAAAGGCGGTGTATCCGCCTGGCAGCAGGATAACCTGCCCATAGTCAGTGACAGTGCTGGCTAAGGATACCAGCACATGGCAAGCATAAAGATGTACACCACGCCGTGGTGTGGCTATTGCGCAGCTGCCCGTGAGTTACTGCGTTCGAGGAACGTTGATTTCGTGGACATTGATGTCAGCATGAATTCAGAACTAAGACAGGAAATGACCGATAAAAGTGGCAACACAACGGTCCCGCAGATTTTTATTAATGACCAGCATATAGGCGGCTACAGCGAAATGGCAGCACTTGACGAGCAAGGCAAATTAGATCAGTTATTGAATCTGGATTCCCCCGCTGCTTAAGAAACTATTCAAGGAAAAATAACTTATGAATGCAGAACTAGCGCCTAAAGATGGCAATGGCAATGGCAGCGGCATTGGCAGTAACGGAAATGACGGCTCCGCCCGCGCTTTTATGTTGCAACAACTTTATGTGAAGGATCTGTCATTCGAGTCCCCCAACACGCCGCGGATTTTCAAGGACTCTTCTATTGAACCGGAGACTGAACTTAACATACGCAATTCACACACCGGAATTGGCGAGGATCTTTATGAGGTAGTCCTGCACATCAGCGTCCATGCAAAAAAAGATGCTGACACAATTTTTCTGGCTGAACTCGACCAGGCGGGCATTTTCTTGCTGAAGGGTTACACCCCGGATGAAGGCACCATGCTTCTGGGCGCGCAATGTCCAGCCATGCTGTTTCCCTACGCCCGCGAAGCTATTTCCTCGTTGGTAGGCAAGGGCGGCTTCCCACCGCTGATACTGCAGCCCATAAATTTCGATATGCTGTACGCACGAGCGCGAGAACAGCAGGCAGATAAAGCCTGAGCGGGGCAAGAACTTGAAGACAGAAGCGTCTGAAATAGGGGTTATCGGCGCAGGATCATGGGGCACGGCGCTAAGCATTCAATTAGGGCGCGCGGGTCAGCATCCGACGTTGTGGGGCCGTGAACCCGAAGTGATCACAGCACTGACTGAAGAACGGTGCAATTCGGTCTTTCTGCCAAATATCCCGTTACCCGACTCAGTGCGGATCAACGCTGATCTCGATGCCGTTATCAGCACCCACCGCGATTTGCTCATCTGCGTACCCAGCCATGTTTTCCGCTCAGTCCTTGAAAACATAAAACCAAACATGCTGCATGATGCCCGTATCGCGTGGGCAACGAAAGGTTTCGAAGTCAGCACAGGCAAATTGCCGCATGAAGTCGCGCATGAAACTCTGGGACTGGAAATTCCGCTGGCAGTTGTGTCTGGCCCAACTTTCGCCACCGAAGTAGGACTCGGATTGCCAACGGCGATGACAGTGGCAGCCAACAACGCCGACTTTGCCGATGAATTGGCATGGCGATTTTCTGATCAGACTTTTCGCGCCTACACCTCGACTGACATGATCGGCGTGGAAGTCGGCGGTGCAGTCAAGAATGTTCTGGCCATTGCCACCGGGCTGGCCGATGGCCTCGGTTTTGGCGCAAACTCACGCGTCGCGCTTATTACTCGTGGACTCGCTGAACTCACCCGTCTCGGCGTTGCACTCGGCGGTTCCACGGATACCTTCATGGGGCTATCTGGAATGGGCGACCTTGTGCTGACCTGCACCGATAATCAATCGCGCAACCGACGCATGGGGTTGGCGCTTGCGGAAGGGAAAAGCGTGGAGGAGACCGCAAAAGAAATCGGTCAGGTAGTCGAGGGCATCAAAGCAGCAGCAGCCGTGCACAAAGTTGCCCAGAAAAATAATGTCGAGATGCCGATCTGTGAACAGGTTTACAAACTGCTCTATGAAAATATTTCAGTTCAGGATGCTATTGCTGCGCTAATGCAAAGAGAAGTGAAAGCGGAAACCTGAATCAGCATCCCAAATAAAAACAGCGCGGGGCCGTCCCTGGCCGTCAAAGCGCTGCAAATCCAGATTAGCAAAATGCAGGGGTTGGATGCTGTGATGTAAATCACGGTTAGCCGCGGGTAGGGTGCTACCTGCCTATCAGGGATAACTGAACGATCTGTAGGAGCGACTTTAGTCGCGACTAAAGTCGCTCCTACAATACAGTCCAATCACTCGACACCATCACTAAGATTGACCTCCCTTCACAACCCACCCTCAAAGCCCTGCTGGCGCCAGGCTTCGTACAGCAACACGGATGCTGCGTTAGACAGATTCAGACTGCGATTGTCGGGACGCATAGGTATGCGCACAATCTGGTCGGTCGGCAGATCGTCCAGCACGGCAGTCGGCAGGCCGCGTGTCTCGGGGCCCAGCAAAAAGACATCGCTCGGTTGATAGTCCGGTTCGCTGAACATGCGGGCACCGCGCGTAGACAAGGCGAACACGCGCCGCCCCTCCATAACTCGCAGGCAGGCTTCCAGCGTGTCGTGCTCCCGGATAGCCGTAAATTCGTGATAATCCAGGCCCGCACGACGCAGCTTACGATCACTCAAATCAAAGCCCAGTGGGTGTACAAGATGCAGGGTCGTGCCGGTGTTGGCACAAACGCGTATGATATTGCCCGTGTTGGGCGGTATCTCAGGCTGAAACAGGATCAGGTCAAACACATTAAAACCACGCTGAAACAGGTGATGCTACACATTTTATAAGTATGCCCGCAGACAAACACACACTCCCTGCCAATTTAGCCACTGATTTTTGTGGTTTAACGCTCGATTCACCGATTGTGCTGCTTTCGGGCTGTGTAGGATTTGGCGAGGAATATACCCGGGTTGCTGGCTTCTCGAATCGCGATGCCGGAGCCATAGTACTGAAAGGCACAACCCGCGAACTGCGGCTGGGAAACCCTGCTCACCGCGTATATGAAACCCCGGCAGGCATGCTCAATGCGATTGGCCTGCAGAATCCGGGGATGGACAAGGTGGTGGACGAGATTTTGCCCGCACTCGATTTCACCGAAACCAGATTTATTGCCAATGTCTGTGGCTCAACCATTGAAGACTACGCAGCTGTCACCCGGCGTTTCGATGACTCGCCCATCGATGCGATTGAGATTAATATCTCCTGCCCGAACATAAAGGAGGGCGGTGTATCTTTCGGTAATGATCCTGATATGTCGGCCCGCGTGATCGAGGCTTGTCGAAAAAGCACATCAAAACCAATAATCGCCAAGCTGTCACCGAACCAGACCAATATCCAGGAAAATGCGCGACGCTGCATCGACGCCGGAAGCGATGGTCTGGCCGTCATCAACACGATGATGGGCATGGCCATCGACACCGAAACCCGCGAACCTATTATCGGCAATATTCAGGGCGGCCTGTCCGGACCCGCAATCAAACCGATTGCTTTGTTGAAGGTAAAACAGGTGTACGAAGTCGCCAGCCCGCACAACGTGCCCATCATTGGTCAGGGCGGCATTACCTCAGCAAACGATGCCATCGAATTTCTGATTGCAGGAGCTGCTACTGTTGGTGTAGGCACCGCATTATTTTATGATCCGCTAATATGCATAGAAATCAACGCGGGTATTGCCGACTACCTGGACCGACATAAAATAAATAACGTATCTGAACTGGTTGGCAGCATGCACATAAGCCCTGAAGAACTGGATGAAGCGGCTGCCGGCTGACACCCCCCCCAACAACGAAACAGAAAAGGAAAAATAATGAGCCAGCAATGGGATACCGCCCCGGACATGCAAATCGACGCCGACAAAAACTACCTGGTCAGCATCGAGACTGATAAGGGTACGATCGAAATCGAATTGTTCGCAAAGGATGCACCGAAGACAGCCAATAACTTCGTGTTCCTCGCGCGCGAAGGCTTTTACGATGGCATAACTTTTCACCGGGTCATCGACAATTTCATGGTTCAGTGTGGTGATCCAACCGGCACCGGCTCAGGCGGCCCGGGCTATCGCTTCGAAGATGAATTCGATGGCAATCCCAACAAACATGCGGCCGGTTCACTATCGATGGCGAATGCGGGGCCCGGCACTAATGGCAGCCAGTTTTTTATCTGCCGGGACCACAGCCGCATCTTGATGGCAAACACACTGTGTTCGGAAAAGTTACCAACGGCCAGGATATTGTCGATACGATCGCTCAGGGCGACACCATGGTAAAGGTCACTATCGCTGAAAACTAGCGGATAGAGATCGGGCGCTTTTAAAGCGCTTTAAGCTAAGCTGCTAATCTCAGACGTCGAGTCCAAGCTCTTTGAGCTTGCGGGTTAGTGTGTTGCGACCCCAGCCGAGCAATTTGGCCGCTTCCTGCTTGCGGCCGCGCGCCTGATGCAACGCCGCCTTGATCAACGCTGTTTCGAATTCCGGTAGCGCTTGCTCCAGCAAGGGCTCGGCACCGCCCTCAGCAAGTTGGGCTGCAGCCCATTGCCCAAGCAGAGCCGTCCAGTCATTGCGGGACAAACCGGCACTCAAAGGACCGCCAAAGTCTTCCGGGATGTCGTCCAGACGTATTTCATTGCCGGGCGCAGTAACCGTTAGCCGACGCGCTGCATTGACTAACTGACGCACATTACCGGGCCAACTGAATCGTTGCAGGCGGTCTAAAGCATCCGGCGTCAGCACCTTCGGCTCGATGCCCAATTCTTCACTGGCTTTTGCCAGGTAATGATTCAGCAACATAGGTATATCTTCAACGCGCTCACGCAACGGTGGCGCAATAATGTGCATTACATTCAGGCGATGAAAGAGATCTTCGCGAAAACGCCCGTCTTCAACAGCCTTATTCAAGTCCTGGTTAGTCGCCGCAATAATTCGCACATCCACTTTTATTGCATCCTGACCACCCACGCGGAAGAACTCGCCTTCGGCCAGCACCCGCAACAGGCGCGTCTGGAGATCCACTGACATATCACCGATCTCGTCGAGAAACAGCGTGCCACCATCTGCCTGTTCGAAGCGGCCGATACGCCGCCGATCGGCGCCGGTAAAAGCACCACGTTCATGCCCAAATAATTCTGACTCCAGCAACTCTGCAGTAATCGCGGTCGTGTTGAGTGCCACAAACGGCTTATTATGACGCGGGCTATGGTCATGCAACGCCCGTGCGATCAGTTCTTTACCCGTGCCAGACTCGCCCGTGATCAGTACCGTCATGCTCGCTCGCGACAAGCGGCCGATGGTTCGAAACACTTCCTGCATGGCAGGTGCCTGACCAACCATGCCGGACATGTCTTGCTGGGTTTGTGTGGTTTTAGTTTCTGCGGAATCGTTCGCCCGAGCGGCCCGGCGCACGAGCGATACAGCCTCGTCTATATCAAACGGCTTAGGGAGATATTCGAAAGCACCCGACTTATAGGCGGCGACAGCACTGTCCAGATCCGAGTGGGCGGTAATCACAATAACTGGCAGCGACACGTTCAAGGTTTCCAGCTGGCGAGTAAATGCCAGCCCGTCCATCCCGGGCATGCGGATGTCGGTAATCAGCACATCTGGTTGTTCGCTGCCGAGCGCCTCCAGCGCTCCTGCCGGCGCGTTGAAACCACGCACGTTCATAGCCGCGCTCGTCAATGCTTTTTCGAGCACCCAACGGATCGAATCGTCATCATCGACGACCCAGACATTTATAGCTGTCTCAGTCGTCATCATTACGCGGGAACATCCGTTTTCTGCTCCGTCGCTTCTACGGGTAACAGCACGGTAAAAACCGTGTGCCCTGGCACCGAGTCATACCCAATCAATCCACCGTGTCGATTCACCAGATCCTGTGCCAGCGGTAAGCCAAGTCCGGTGCCCGACTCGCGGGTGGTTACTAACGGATAAAATAGTGTGTCGGCTATATCTTCCGGAACGCCAGGGCCGTTGTCCTGAACTTCGATACAGACCACCAGTTTGTGCTGCGTGCGGTTCAGAGTTGCATTGGTTAAAACACGTGTACGCAAAATTACCTGTCCATGCCCATCCGTCACCTGGACTGCATTCCGTACCAGGTTGAGCAGTGCCTGTGTCATCTGATCACGATCCAGAGAAAGCTCCGGCAGGCTGGGATCATAATCTCGGGATACGTGCAGTTGGGACGACTCACTCTCCGCAATTGTCGCGACATGTTCCAGCACTTCGTGGATATTTACCATCTGCATGTTGGGACGACTACCGGGACCAAGTAAGCCATCCATCAGGCTCGCGAGCCGATCAGCCTCACGAATAATTACCCGGGTAAATTCCTGTAATTCAGCATCGTGCAATTCACGTTCAAGCAACTGTGCTGCACCGCGCAGGCCTCCGAGCGGATTGCGAATCTCATGGGCCAGTTGTTGAATCATACGTCGACTTACAACTTGCTGTGCTACGAGAGTGTTTTCGCGGTCAAGATGATGGCGCTGTGTTGTGTCGAACAACTCAAGCAGCAGCGCATCTGGCTGGCTATCTTCTATTGGTGTTGCACGTACCGCCAGTTCGAGTTCACTACCATCTCGCTGTGGTGCAGGCACAGAAATTACGTGCCCGAAACTCTGCCGCTCACGGCTGGCACGCTCGCATAAATCGCTAACTTCACTGAAACCCGGCACGCTATCGACCAGCCGGTTGCCGGCCGCACGCTTTAAACTGATGCCCAGGGCATCCTCGGCAGCCGTGTTCATATAACTTACAGAACCCTCTACATCGAGAAGAACGATGCCTGTCGTGAGTTCGTTGAGTAGATTTTGCGTCACTTTGTATTTAAGTGAAGCGGGTAGAGCGTTATCATCGGCTGCTGCGAACGCAGCGGAATTATTTAGCCGGGGCCGCGGCGGGCGGGACTGTTGACGGAGCTCTGATGATAAAAGAACGTTACCGGATCGGCTTTGATCAGCACCTGGCCGTTCTCGTTCTGCACCTCGGCGCTCACCTTGTGTTCCCCCCGGTACACATCCGACAGCTGCACGCTGCTTGCCTTCGTCGGTAAATCCACCAACTTCTGTCCGTCCAGGAACAGACGAATGCTGTGTCCCGTCTGGAGACTCGGTTGCAGACTCAAACTTACGGTTACTTTGCCCCCGGTGTTCCAAATGGTTTCCTCCATACTCGGGCTTGTAATCGCGAGCGATGCATAGCCCGGAGCAACTTGGTCCTCGGTGTCAGCATTGCCGTCTTTCGTTGCATCGCTGGCAGAAGTCACGGCGGGCAGGCTGAATGTCTGAACAGGTTGCAGTTCTATTTCTTCAGCACCCTCGTGCGGCACATCCGAGTAATGTACCTGCCCATTTTCGTCTTCCCATTTGTAGACGCCTTGCGCCAGGGAAGGCACCACAAAAACCAGCGTGAGCAGGCCCAACAGGGGGATTCGTCTGTTCATAGTACACAGCATACCCCCAAGCTGGTCGATCAACCAGTGCAGACTCCCGGATGTTATGTCATGCCGGGAGCCTGCCTGATCAGTCTTGTTCGCTGCCAAGTCTTACAGGCTGTAGTACATATCCAGTTCGGCTGGATGCGTGCTCATCCGCATACGTGTGACTTCTTCCATCTTGAGATCAATGTACGCATCGATCATATCGTTATTGAATACGTCACCCGTCAACAGGAATTCGCGGTCCTGGCTCAGCGCTTCCAGTGCCTGGTCGAAGGAGTTACAAACCGTCTTAAGCAGCTTCTCCTCTTCCGGCGGCAAATCATAGAGATCCTTGTCCATGGCATCGCCAGGATGAATCTTGTTCTGTATGCCGTCGAGGCCTGCCATCAGCATCGCCGCAAAAGCGAGGTATGGGTTAGCCGTGTTATCCGGGAAACGAATCTCGATGCGGCGTCCCTTCGGGTTGGAAACGAAAGGAATACGAATCGATGCCGATCGGTTGCGGGCTGAGTACGCCAAGATACAGGGAGCCTCGAAACCAGGAACCAATCGCTTGTAGCTGTTGGTTGAGGCATTCGTGAATGCATTCAACGCCCGGGCATGCTTGACGATTCCGCCAATGTAGAAAAGCGCATTCTCGGATAAGCCACCGTAGCCATCGCCGGTGAAAATGTTGTTGCCATCTTTCGTCAACGACTGGTGAACGTGCATACCGTTACCGTTATCACCAACCAGAGGCTTCGGCATAAAGGTCGCGGTCTTACCGTAGCTGTGGGCAACATTCTGTACCACGTACTTCAGGTTCAGAACTTCATCAGCCTTTTTAACCATCGAGTTGAACGCCACGCCAATTTCGCACTGGCCGGCGGTAGCTACCTCGTGGTGATGCACCTCAACTTTCATACCCATTTCTTCGAGAGCCAGACACATGGCCGAACGCACGTCGTGCAGAGAATCAACGGGCGGTACGGGGAAGTAACCCCCTTTTGCGCCAGGTCGATGACCGATGTTGCCATCTTCCAATACTGTTGGGTTGTTCCAATGGCCTTCACCGGAGTCCACACGGTAGAAGCAGCCGTTTACGTTATCGCTATACCGCACGTCATCGAATACGAAGAACTCGTTCTCCGGACCAAAGTAGGCTGTATCAGCAATACCGGTGGAGACAAGGTATTCCTCAGCGCGGCGAGCAGTCATACGCGGGCAACGACCGTAGCCCTGCATGGTGGACGGCTCGTAGATGTCGCAGCGGATATTAACCGTGGCATCATCGGTAAAGACATCCAGCATTGCGGTTTCTGAATCTGGCATGAGAATCATGTCGGATTCGTTAATGCCCTTCCAGCCTTCGATAGAAGAACCGTCGAACATCTTGCCGTCTTCGAAAAAACCGTCGTCAACTTCGTGGGCGGGCACTGTCACGTGCTGTTCCTTGCCTTTGGTGTCTACAAAGCGCAGATCTACAAATTTGATCTCTTGATCGTTTAGCAGGCTGAGTACGTCAGCGGGTGTCATCACATATTCTCCGGTGATTGCTCCATCAAGTTGTTCATCACCCAGCTACCACAGGAGCTGTGCAGTAGCCGAACTAATCTGTACCGGCCAGGCCGGTCTTGCCATGTCCCTGGAATAACCCCATAAACCGCGTATGCAGTCTGTACAAAGACGGCCAGTGCAGTGGTGCCAACGAATCCGTCTGTCGGCAGTGAAGCCCCGTAGACATGGAACAAGGTGTATTGCACGAACCGTGCCAAAACAGGGCAAATTACAAGTGCTTGTTTTTACGCCGATCTTCTTAGTATCTGATGAATCGGTCGGCACTATTGTAGAGCAACACGCACTCATTGTGCACCTTTACGGTGCGATTCTCTGGCGGCTGCCCTGCTGGTGAACTTAACTCTGGTTTGATCACAGGCTTATCAGGATCCTGGGCCTGCAGGCACCAGCAGCAGCTCAAAATTGCCGGAGCTGACTGTCACTGATAGGCACTTATATATATGCTAAGAATGCTCGCCTAAGGGCAGGGGTTTTAAGACGCCGGTAAACCTGTGGTTTTCCGGCATAAGTTCAGAGCAGACCTTTCAGGCCAATAATATTGGCCTGAAAGCTGCTCTTCACTTATTTTATACTTGCGCCCGCTTAACCACGCCTGATTTATAAGGGAATAACGGCTGTTGTGACATTCCAGGACCTCATATTCGCCTTACAGCGCTACTGGGCCGATAAGGGATGCATCGTGCTGCAGCCTTACGATGCCATGATGGGTGCAGGAACCTTTCATCCGGCCACTTTTCTCCGTGCTATCGGCCCCGAGCCCTGGAAGGCTGCCTACGTGCAGCCCAGTCGACGCCCCACCGACGGTCGCTATGGCGACAACCCTTTCCGATTGCAGCATTACTACCAGTTTCAAGTTGTACTGAAACCATCACCGGATAATATCCAGGACTTGTACTTAGACTCATTGCGTTCATTAGGGCTGGACACGCTGATACACGACATACGCTTCGTCGAGGACAACTGGGAATCGCCGACCCTCGGGGCCTGGGGACTCGGCTGGGAAGTCTGGCTGAACGGGATGGAAGTCACACAGTTCACCTATTTTCAGCAAGTAGGCGGTCTCGACTGCAGGCCCGTGACCGGTGAAATCACTTACGGGCTGGAACGCATCGCCATGTACTTGCAGGATGTCGACAGTGTATTCGACCTTCGCTGGACTGATGGTGTGAGTTACGGTGATGTGTTTCATCAAAACGAAGTCGAGATGTCACGCTACAACTTCGAAGTGGCCGACACCCGGATGTTATTCGAGCGCTTTGACGAAGCAGAAAAGCAGTGCAACGCAATTATTGCAAAGGGCCTGTCCCTGCCCGCTTATGATTTTGTACTGGAGGCATCACATGCCTTCAACCTGCTGGACGCACGCAAAGCGATTTCTGTTTCGGAACGGCAACGCTACATACTGCGTGTACGAACCCTTGCCCGAGCGGTTGCGCAGCTCTATTACGATGGTCGCGAACAGCTGGGGTTTCCTCTGTTGACGAACTCGAGTAAACAGGCGCAAGCGTCGTGAGCAAGACCTCTGATTTTCTTGTTGAATTAGGTACCGAGGAACTGCCGCCGAAGTCGCTGTTAGTACTTCGCGATGCTTTTGCAGCCGGAATAGAAAAGGGTCTGTTGGATGCACGGCTGGCTCATGGCCAGATACTCAGCTTTGCCACACCACGCAGGTTAGCCGTGCTGATTGAGGCACTCGAGTTGTCACAACCTGTACAGCGTATAGAGAATCGCGGGCCGCCCGTGAAACTTAGCTTTGATGACAGCGGCAAACCGACCAAAGCGGCCCTGGCGTTCGCAACGAAATGTGGCGTAGACGTAAAGCAACTTGAGCGGCTGGCCACCGAAAAGGGCGAGTGGCTTTACTACAAGGGTGAAGCAGCTGGTAAGGGCGCGGCAGATCTGCTCGGCGGAATCGTAGCTGCCGCCTTATCTGACTTGCCTATAGCCAAACGCATGCGCTGGGGCGATAGCGAGGTTGAGTTTGTGCGCCCAACACATTGGCTGGTCATGTTGCTGGGCAAGGACGTGGTCGATGCTGAAATACTGGGCATGAAAGCTGGCAGAGAAACCTTCGGGCATCGCTTCCACGCGCCTGGGCCCATCAAACTTAAAACGCCCGCCAGCTATGTCGATACCTTACGCAACAAAGGTACAGTCATCGCTGACTTCAACGAACGGCGAGAGATAATTACGCGGATGGCACAAAAGGCGGCGGCGGATGCCGGTGGCGAGGCTATCCTGAATCCTGCCGTGCTGGATGAAGTCACCGCACTCGTTGAATGGCCGGTACCCGTAAGTGGTCGCTTCGATGAACGTTTTCTCAGCTTACCGCGCGAAGTACTGACAGCCACCCTGCAAGATCACCAGCGGTACTTCCCGGTGCAAGGCATAGATGATTTGCTGCCAGCCTTTATCGCTATAAGTAACCTTGACAGCAAATCGCCTGAGCAAGTGCGTTTGGGTAACGAACGAGTGGTGTTACCGCGCCTCGCAGATGCCACTTTTTTCTGGGATCAGGATATCAAGCGCCCGCTGGCTGATCGCCAGGCTGATCTCGCCAACGTGGTGTATCAACAAGGCCTCGGCACTCTGTTGGATAAAACTGCTCGCGTTGAGGCGCTTGCTGAAGCGCTGGCTCCGATGTTGAGCGCAGAACCCGATGTCGTAACACGAGCCGCAACGTTGGCACGCACCGATTTGCTGACCGCCATGGTCGGTGAATTCCCTGAATTACAGGGACGCATGGGTTATTACTACGCGCTCAACGATGGCGAACCGGATACGGTCGCAATCGCCATCGAAGAACAATATTTGCCCCGGCAGGCAGGTGGCAGACTACCCGCAACACCCGCTGGTTGTGCACTGAGTCTTGCTGACAGGCTGGATACCCTGGCTGGAATCTTCTGCCTGGGCAAGCGTCCCAGCGGCAACAAGGATCCTTTTAGCCTCCGGCGTAAGGCACTCGGTATCGTGCGCATATTGGTCGAGTGCGAGATCGAAGTTGATTTGCCCGCCCTGCTGCAACAAGCCGTTGCAGCACAACCAATAGAAAAACAAGCGCAACAAAATGCTGCCGTCGCTGCAACACTGTATGACTTTATTCTTGATCGTATGCGAGCCTGGTACCTCGATGGCCAGTCGAAGGCTTTTGCCAGGGGCGATATCACCGCCGAGATATTCGAGTCCGTACGCAATCGGTCACCGGCTTCTTTATTGGATCTGCATCAACGTCTGTCAGCCGTACAACGTTTCATGCAGCTTGAGTCTGCCGTCAGTCTGGCTGCCGCAAACAAGCGCATAGCGAATATTCTTAAGAAGAATGCGACAGACGGTGAGCAGGTGGTCGATGCAACGCTATTCGATGTGGATGAAGAGAAACAACTGCATGCCGCTGTCGCTGCGTTATTGCCGGATCACGAAGCGGATCTGGCTAACCGCAACTACGAAAATGCATTACAACGCCTCGCCGAACTGCGGGAACCCGTGGATGTCTATTTTGAGCAGGTCATGGTCATGGATGAAGATGCGCAGAAACGGGCCAATCGTCTTGCCCAACTGGGACAATTACGCAACCTGTTTCTCGACGTGGCCGATATTTCCTGCATCCAGCCGCCATGAACCGCGTAACTTCCTGATCATTTACGCAACAACAACATGACCCTGGAGCAACCCACACTCGTAGTGCTTGATCGCGATGGCGTGATCAACGAAGACTCGCCCGATTTCATCAAGAGTCCGGACGAATGGCATGCGATCCCTGGCAGCCTCGAGGCCATAGCAAAATTACGTGAAGCCGGATACGCCGTTGCGATAGCGACCAACCAATCGGGTGTGGGCCGCGGGCTTTTCAGTTTCGATACGCTGTGGGACATTCACCGCAAAATGCTGGCAGAGATCCAGGCTGCCGGAGGTTACGTCACGCGGATTTTCTTCTGCCTGCATACGCCGGAGGACAACTGTGACTGCCGCAAACCTAAGCCGGGCTTGCTATACCAGATTGCCGAACACTTCGCCTGCCCCTTTGAACACATGATCCTGATTGGCGACGCAGCGCGTGATCTGCAGGCCGCTGAAGCGGTAGGCGCGCGCGCCATCCTCGTGCGCACTGGCAAGGGCATACAAACTGAGCAGGAACTGGGCGGGAAAGTATCACTTGAAGTCTACGATGACTTGTCCGCCGCAGTAACAGCATTGTTAGCCGAACGGGTTAGTGAATAATGGCGACCATGCTGCGTATCTCCAGAGTCGTTCGCTTTATCCTGTTTAATGTTTTCTCCTGGCTGACGGTTATCCCCTTTGCAGTAATGGTGATGGTTGCCTGGCCGTTTGGGCATCGTATTGCATATGTTTTCGCTCGCCAGTGGGCCCTGGTTGTGTTGTGGCTTGCTAAATGGATATGTGGACTACGCTACCGCGTCGAAGGCGTGGATAATATCCCGGAAAAAAGTTGTGTCTTCTTTGTTAAGCATTCTTCGTCGTTTGAAACATTTGGAGCGCTGGCACTGTTTCCGCGTAACTGCTGGGTACTGAAGCGGGAATTATTATGGGTACCGTTTTTCGGCTGGGCACTGATCCCCCTGGACTCCATAGCCATCGACAGATCCAAAGGGAGTGCCGCTGTAAGCCAGGTAGTAACACAAGGAACAGAACGATTGCAGCGGGGCATTAATGTGGTCGTCTTTCCTGAAGGGACCCGTATGCCGCCTGGCACCACGAAACGCTATGGGATTAGTGGCACGTTGCTTGCGCAGGAAAGTCGCTCGTTAATAGTGCCCATTGCGCATAACGCCGGTTATTACTGGCCACGTCGCGGGATGGGCATTATTCCGGGCGAAATTGTGGTCACTATTGGCAAGCCGGTGGATCCAGCCGGACGGGATCTACGCGAAGTTAATCGGGAAATTCAGGCCTGGGTTGAGGGGGAGGTTGAAAGATTGGTTGGGGGGAAGGAGTAAATAAAACGAACCATTCAAGCAATCGAGAAGGAGCCTGACAGACGGGCTTGAATGAAAATTGCAGGAATAACCTGAGTCTAATCGATGGCCGACTCCATCTCAGATGACTCTGGTTTCGCCTCATCCGTTTCATCCTGACGCCGACTATGCACTTTCATGGTATTCGTATAATCGTTTTGTGACTTTAGCATTGCGCTGGCTTTCTCGGCAGGGACAGGCCGGCTGAGTAAGAAACCCTGTACCAGGTCACAGCGACGTTTTTTCAAAAAATCGAGTTGCTCCTGCTTCTCGACACCTTCGGCCACAACCTTCATACCCATGAGCTTGGCCATGGCGATAATTGAACTTACCACAGCAGAATCGCGCTTATCATTAACTACATCCCGAACGAATGAACGATCGATCTTCAGTTTGTCGACGACCAGATGCTTGAGATGGCTAAGCGAGGAGAACCCCGTACCGAAATCATCCATCGCGATGCTGATGCCCTCGGCGCGCAGCTCCTGCAGAGCATCGTTTGCCTTGACGACATTGTCCATCAATGCTGTCTCTGTAATTTCGAGTTCAAGGTGCGAGGGGGGCAGTCCGGTTGCTTTAAGTACTTCCATTATGGTTTTCTGGAATCCGTGCGCGCGCAGTTGTACAGGCGAAAAATTGACAGCAATTTGTAGATCCTCGGCACCCTCATCAAGCCACTGTTTGGCCTGTTCGCAAGCGTTGCGCAGTACCCATTCACCGATCTCTGCGATCTGGCCGGTTTGTTCGGCGATTTGAATAAACATGGATGGGCCAACTAGGCCCATTTCCGAGTTGTTCCATCGCAAGAGTACTTCGAAGGAATCAATCTTGCCGGTTTGCAACTTGTAAATTGGCTGGTAGTACAACGCGAATTCGTTATTTTTAAGCGCATCGCGCAATTGACTTTCAAGCTTTACCTGTTGATATGAGCGCACATTCATGTCATCTGCGTAGAACAGGTACTTGTGCCGACCCTGGTTGGCGTGGGCCTGATGGCGCGCCTGACTGGCACTTCCGACCAGCTTTTCAACAGTCTCGCCATCAGTGGGATACAGGCTGATACCTATGCTGCAGCTTGCATACACCTCTTTCCCCTCCGCCTGTATAGGCTTATCCAGGCAATCAAACAAGCTCTGCACAATCCAGGTAACCGACTCGGTACTTACCAGATCCGGTAACACAATGCCGAACTCGGTATTGCCAACCCGCGACACCGTAAGTTTTTCTGTCCGTTTAAGCAGCGGTAACAACTCTTCGGAATCGCGCAGCAATGAGGAAAGACGTTCGCTTACCTCTTTCAGCAGCAGGTCTCCCATAACCGGTTCCATTGACTCACCAACACGCTGCTGCAGGCCGATGTCGAGATAGAGTATGGCAACCGAGTTGCCATCTCGCTGAGCGGTCCCTAGAGATTGCGTGACACGATCATAAAAAAGTATGCGATTGGGAAGTCCGGTCAGCGCATCGAAGCCGTGCTTACGATGAAACTTGCCTGATTTCTCCTCAATGATCGTATCCAGCTCCTTGACGCGATTAGCCAGGGCCATAACTTTCAAGGTCTCTTCCGGATCCGAAATTAGCTCGATCAGCATGCTTGCGTCTGCATCCGCTGGTGCTGATCCTTTGTACTCCAGCGTATGATCAGAAATAGCTTTAATCTCGTTGCTCCACTCAATGACACAGTCGCGGCCGCTGTGTTTTGCGGCGTAGAGCGCTTCATCGGCACGATTGAGCATTGCGTTCATTGTGTCTGTATGATCTTGCAATGACGACAAACCAATACTTATAGTCAGATCCCGACTTGAGGTGAACTTTTCGTTAAAGTTTTCCTTAATATTTGTACGCAACCGTTCGGCAGCATCTACCGCAACATCGCGGTCCAGCCCCGGCATCACAATGAAAAATTCTTCGCCGCCATAGCGCGCAACAATGTCATGGCTACGGGTAGCTGAATGTAATTCCTTGGCAACAAATTTAATGACTTTGTCACCAGCGACGTGACCGTAACGATCATTGAAGGACTTAAAGTGGTCTATATCGATCATTGCGCAATATAGCGGCTGGCTTTCAACCCGTGCCTCACTGAACACATCTTCAAATCGTTCAAATAATGCGCGCCTGTTCAGGCAACGAGTCAAGGGGTCGCGGGTTGCGAGGAAGCGGAGTTCCGAGTTCTGACGCTTGATCTCATCCTTCGACTGTGCAAGTCGTTTCATCGTCTTCTGAAGTTCGGCGTTGTTTTTCTGCAGTTCGCTGACATCGTCGAAGGTTGCCAGCGCACCACGCGAGTTGCCATCTGCATCTACAATCGGCGAACCACTAGCCATCAGCGTGCGAACGTCTCCCGACGACGTCGATAGCAGTAGCGGCACACCGGTTTTGATTTCGCAACTTTCAAGGGCAAACTGCCATGGGAGAGAGATCGCTAACTCCGGTTGCTCATCCTCGCTGCTCTGGGGTAATGACCATCCAAGTTTCGAGGCTTTTATTCCCGTAAGTTCTTCCGACTCGCAGCCAATGAGTCGGGCAAAGGACTGATTGGCAAGAACTATGTGTTCCTGATCATCCATGATGAGTACGCCTTCGGCCAGCGCATCGAACGCGGCCTTGACGTGATCCGGAATCACGCGTGAAGGATCCAGTTCATTCATAGCGCGCTTAAGGAAGAGGGAAAATGCCAGGAACCCAGCAATGCTTACAAATAATATGAGGCCAAATGTTGACTCCATCCATGTCGACAGGCGGCTCACCGACGAGATGGGTTCGAAGCTCAGTTGTAGCGCGCCCCATTGACCCCGGTCGCTGAATATCGGTACCTGTACATTGGTTGGAGTAGAGCTTCCGTCTTCAGGGGGATCCCAAAGTGCGGCATGGTTACCTACTTCGAATATAGTGCCGTTTTGCATGCTCTTCAGTGATGCAGAAAGGAGGTCGGGATTATTTTCAACAACCGACGTAAGCGTCTGCTCAATAGAGCGACGATTGTTGCGGATTGCGGACCAGGACAACTGCATGGCAAGCGCTTCGCAAATTTTCTGCCGGGCATCGAGGGCGACCTTCGTCCTGTCCGGCATAAAACCCAGCATTTCGGCGGTTAGCAACAGGCAAATAGTGAGTGAAGCCAGACCAAGGCTTAGTCTGAAAATCGGTGAGGCTCGACGCATCATTGCTGGTCTCCTTCGTCATCCTTTGCAGCAGTAAATAATTTCTGCAGGTTTGAAGCGGTATCGTCGGCATCCTTTTCGCTGTCTTCATCACGCTCGCGTTTCTTTCTACGCGCGGCGAGCAGAGGCAGAGGATCGAAATTATTCCAGACTGGCATAACCGAGAGGAGCGAAGCAGCCAGTGCTCCGCCGTTCAGAACCCACCCCAAGAAGCCGACGCTGACCACCATCCCGGTGCCGGCCACAATTTGGGCAATAATGATGCCATCGTTGCCAGCTGTAGCAGCTGTAGCATCCGAACCGACCATGTCACGTTTCATCGTGTCCAACGCCTCGACGAAAGCGTCCTGCTGCAGCAAGAGTTGCTGAATATTTGCCGACTGCATATCGAATGCAGAACTCAGATACCGAACGCTGTTGTAGAAGGATTTCGTCGGGGTGGCAGCGGAATCGGCATTCACCGAATCTGTATCGGTAACATTTATCCCGAACTGGTCAGACTCACCGCCGAGCAGATCAATCATTACGGGATACGGCTGAAGTTCCGAGCCGATGGTGAAGTCTTCCTCACCGTCCCCACTATCACCGCCTGGCAGAGTGTTGTCATCATCCACCACCGGATCGTCATCGGGGGTACCCGAATCATCTTCCTCCGCCGGAGGCGGATCATCGCCGGTATCGTCGTCGGGGATTATGGGCGAATCCGGATCCTCCGTGATTGTATCTGCAACCACCGTGACGATAACCGTTGCAGTCGCCTGTGCGCCGCTCGGATCGGCCACCGTGTAAGTGAAATTATCAAGCCCGGTAAAGCCCGCTATCGGTGTATACGTGTAGGTGCCATCACCGTTGTCCACCAGGAAGCCGTTGGCAGGCTGGCTAAAACTGACGAGACTGAGCACATCGAGGTCAACGTCCTGATCATTTGCAAGAAGATTGGTTAGCGCTACCGTGGAAGGAATAGACTCGATGACATTGAGGCTATCAGAGACGGCATTAGGTTGATCGTTGATAGGGTTGATCGTGATTGTCACGTTGGCCTGCGCCACATCGCCGCTTGCATCCGTCACTTCATATGTGAAGGCATCAGAACCATTGAAATCAGCATTCGGCGTATACGTGAAGGTACCATCACTGTTCAGCGTCAATGCGCCATTTGCAGGGCCGGATACAGGCGTGGTATTCACCGTCAGGCCTCCACCATCAGCATCGATATCGTTGTTTAGCAAAGAATTACCCGCGTTGGTTGTTAGCACTCCGTCTTCGTTCAGCGCGTAGCTGTTATCGTTGGCGACCAGATTTCCGCTGCTAGTTACACTCACCGTAATCGCCTGGGTGTCGATGCCACCGTTGCCGTCGTTAACGGTTACGGTCACTTCGTAGTCGCCGTCACCGTCGGCATCGGTCGGGCTGTCAAAATCGGGCGCAGTGTTGAAAGTCAGGACCCCACCAGTGCTGATCGAGAATAATCCGGCATCGGCACCGGACAGACTGAAGTTGATGCTGTCAGCCGGTACGTCCGCATCGGTGTAGGTCACCGTGGTTACCGCCATCTGGTTCTCGGCGGCGTTCACATTCGCGGTATCACCTCCGCCGTTACTCGTAATAACCGGCGCATCGTTCAGGTCGTTGACGGTAATCGTGAAGGTTTCTTGATAGGTCAGACCGCCACCATCGGTGACCGTGACGATCACCTCGTAACTGGCCTGGCTCTCGGTATTAAGGATGCCGTCGGTCAGCACCAGGTTGCCGCTCACCACACTGAACACCGACTGATCGGCACCACCGGTGACACTGAAGCTCAGCGTGTCACCCGGCAAATCCGGATCGGTGCCGCTTAACGCACCCACCACCGTGCCACCGGCGGTGTTGGTGTTCTCATCGAGGTTGTCGTTCGACAACGCGATGTCGGTCGGGTTCTCGTTTAAGTCGTTGACGGTAATCGTGAAGGTTTCTTGATAGGTCAGACCGCCACCGTCGGTGACCGTGACGATCACCTCGTAACTGGCCTGGCTCTCGGTATTAAGGATGCCGTCGGTCAGCACCAGGTTGCCGCTCACCACACTGAACACACCCTGAACAGCACCACCGGTGACAATGAAG
>PVMS01009400.1_pt1 | contig 33233 bp, 30 predicted proteins | sample 1853461 | NCBI WGS metagenome assembly PVMS01 (sample SAMN08582032, study PRJNA380276) | Marine sediment metagenome, whole genome shotgun sequencing project. | isolation source: ocean sediment barecode stripped | collected 2017
AACACCTGATCATGTGTTTGGGCAGCATCGATGATTCGAATACGATCCGGTTCAAGACGGGCCAGTTCAAGATACCCGGCCCTGACTTTTTCATGGAACGCAACGGCTTCGGCTTCAAAACGACTTTCATGCCCGGCTCGTTGGCCGGTATTTAATTGTTCCCACGCACGTGCCAGACCTACCTGAGGAGAAAGATCCAGCAACAGCGTGACATCCGGCTTTAAATCATCAAACAAAAGTTGATGCAACTGCTGTATCAGCTCAATATTCAATTCCCGGGCAAAGCCTTGATAAACCACCGTGGCATCAAAATAACGATCGCATATCACCGTCTTGCCCGCCTTTAGGCTGGGCCTGATAAGCTCAAGTATATGCTGGGCTCGATCAGCCATGTATAAAAGCAATTCGGCCATCGGCGCCAGGGCACTGTTAGATGGATTCAGCAAGATCGATCGTATATTTTCCCCGATGAGCGTGCCCCCCGGCTGCCGAGTCGAAACGCATTCAAATCCCCTGTCTTCAAGGAACCGTACCAGTCTCCCCATCTGGGAAGTTTTGCCCGAACCTTCGATACCTTCGAGTGTAATGAACATAAGGTTAACCTGTTGCCATTGATCTGTTACCCATTTGAAGCCATCTCAAAAATGCATCAAAGGCAGTGCGCTAAAGTTCAAAGTGATCTAAAGTGACTAAAGTTAAGGAATTCTACCCGTCGAGAGCCTCCCTTCGAGAGCCTCAGGGTCTAACGACTGGGTCGAACGATCATTTTAATAATAGATGCTGGAGCGAAGCGACACCGAAACTTTAGGCACTTCCAACTTTAGTTCACTTTAGTCACTCGTTGTTTTTGTGCTTTTAGACTTGATCTACTATTTCTGAGAAAGCTTCTCCTCTTTTGATCGGGCGACAATTTTCCAGCTCTTCAGGTCCTCCAGTACACGATAATCTGTCTGGTCGCACTTTATGGGTGTAATCGAAATAAAATCTTCGCACAAGGCCGAACCGTCAATATCAGTGGATTTCCCCGCAGGCAGCGAATCACATCCCTGCCAATAATAGGTCCGCTTGCGCGGATCTACCCGTTTATCAATAAATTCCGGGAAAAAATCCATATCGAGTCGGCTGATGCGGATGCCGGCAATTTCCTTTAAAGGCCGATTGGGAATGTTGACATTTAAAAACGTACCAAACGGAAGCCGGTTGACATACAGCTGTTCTGCCAGTTCCTCGATAAAGATGGCGGCCTCGTCATAATATTGGACGTCACGGCTATGTATGGATACCGCAATAGCCGGCATGCCGTATAACGTCGCTTCCTTGGCGGCCGCAACCGTTCCGGAATAATTAATATTCACGCCGACGTTGGCACCCGGGTTAATTCCTGAAATCACCATATCCGGTTTGGAATCGAGAATCTCCAATACCCCCATTTTAATACAATCGGCCGGCGTCCCTGTTACGGCATATCCTTCAAAAGCCCCGTTAATAGACACTTTGTTTGCGCGCAGCGGTTCATTTAAGGTAATCGCATGGCCGACGGCACTTTGCTCACGATCCGGGGCAATGACCGAAACGGAATGTCGCGCCGTCAGGCGTTTATGAAGTGCTCCCAGCCCGGGTGCATAAATACCATCGTCATTGGTTATCAGAATATCCATAATTATTCACACGATTTTGGTTTTCGAAAGCTCATGATTTTCAGCTCAATTGACTTTCCAACAATATCTTGACATATTTAATTTGCTTGGATTTATATCCTAAATCGTAATTATATTCAAGATATATGAACGCAACCCCCGGTTTGCCAGCTGAGCTTTATAGTGATTGTCAAAAAAACGTTGCGGTATTCAAACGTTTTTTTCTACAACCCCTTATGCCGCAATTCCGTCATGCGGAACATTATTATGAAAAGCGGTATAAAACCCGGACGGGAATGAATAAAAAAACCTGATTGAATGTTTCAATCCATACCGAAAAAAAAATGCGAGCCGGCAGGTTCCAGACGGAAACGATTCAATGGCTTGCATCGAATTTTCATTTCGAAGAAGTACATTCTGGCAGCCTTTTTGGCGGGGATGGCGTTTACTTCTTTTACATGTCCGGATCAAGCGAGTGCCCAAATCAGTGAACCGAAAGCAGATCAGGACTTGGAAGGCGACATTCAGCAACCATGGGTGATTGAGGCCGATGAGGTCGCCTATGATCGCCAGTTAGATCAATATACAGCCCGCGGCAATGTTAAGATATCCAAGGCCGATAAACAGCTAACGGCAGATGTTATTCGATTTGACCACAAGACCATGCACGCCCATGCCCAAGGCAACGTTGTCCTGACCGTGGGCCAGGATATCCTGTCCGGCAGTCACCTGGAAATGGACCTCGATCGGCAGGTGGGTTCTATTGAAAATGCTTATCTGTTCCTCAAAGAAAACAATTTTCATATCACGGCACATAAAATTCAGAAAACCGGCGAAAACACGTACCGCATTGATGAGGCCACCCTTACCACCTGCGACGGAGAAAAACCGGATTGGAAACTTACCGGCAAAGATATTAAGATTAAAGACGATGGCTCCGGCACTGCAAAACATGCCACCATGCACGTGAAAAATATACCGGTGTTATACTCGCCTTACTTTTACTACCCGGCAAATCGTGATCGGCAAAGTGGGTTTCTGATGCCCGAATTTGCAAGTTCGGATCGAAAAGGCACAGAATACAGGCAGCCCTTTTTCTGGGCAATTTCCGATAGTTCCGATGCCACCTTTTATGCCGATTACATGACCAAACGCGGATTAAAACTCGGAGCCGAATACCGGTATATCCTCAGCGAACGGTCCCAGGGTACGATCATGCTCGATGGCTTCCACGATCGAAAAGTGGATGACGGCACCGGCGACTCAAGCGACAAGTACGGCTATGAAGACGAACCCGTGGATGTATTGCGAACCAATGAAAATCGGTTTTGGTTTCGAGCCAGCCACCACCAGCAGTTGCCCTATGATATCTTTGCCAAATTGGATCTAGACATTGTCAAAGATCAAGACTATCTCCGGGAGTTTAAAGATGGATACATGGGCTATGAAGATACCGAAAAGTATTTTCTGAAGGTGTTTAAACGCCAGCTGGACGACTATAATGATCCGTTAAGAGTTAACCGCTTGAATCTGAATCGAATCTGGCCTAAATTCAGTTTTAATTTCGAACCGCGCTGGAATGACGATACCCGACGTAATAGTAATACGAGTAAAACGCTTCAAAGATTACCGTTTATCGGATTTGATGGCGAAAAACAGAAGATTTTGACCTCGCCGTTTTATTTAGACTTAGAGTCTCAATACAACTATTTCTGGCGGGATGAAGGATCCAGGGGTCAACGCATAGATGTGCACCCCAGGTTTTATCTGCCGTTTCGTGTTAAAAATTACCTGACCATCGAACCGTCAGCAGGTCTCCGGGAGACCGCCTATCGATTGGATAAGAAAAATTTTGACGGTGACGCCAGCAACGATCGATGGTCACACCGCGAGCTTTTTGACACCCGTTTAGACTTTTTTAGCGAAATAACCAACGTCTTCGATTGGGAAGGTCAGCTGCTTGAAAAAATAAAACATACCATCAGACCTCAGGTTACCCATGAATTTGTACCCGACTCCAATCAGGGGGGCTTGCCCAACTTTGATCCGATCGACCGAATCGATGAGACAAACAAAATTACCTACTCGCTGACCAATACATTGACTTCCAAATCAAAACAGGTTGACGTTGAACCGGCTATCTCAAAGCAAGCAACAGCCCGCGCCGGCATATTTCAAACACCTGTCGACTATAACTATACCGATTTTTTTCGCCTGAAGGTGGAGCAGAGCTACGACTTTGAAAAGTCAAAAAGAGTCTTTTCACCGATTTCAGCCAAATTGGACATCATTCCTAGCAAATATATCTGGGTAGATGCAGACGCAGCATGGTCGGTCTATGATAATGACTTTCTGTCCCATAATCTTCAGACATCGCTGCGGGACAATCGAGGCGACATGTTGTATGTGGACTATCGCTACTCTAAAAAATCTAAAGAAATCGACACCGATGAGACCATCCAATCCATTTACGGGAAAGTAACATTGCAGCTGACCGATCGGCTATCCATTATCGCAGACCACGAACAAAACATTGAAAAAAGCTTAAGAATCCAAACCGGCGCCGGTTTCTCCTATCAGGCCCGGTGCTGGGCATTTGATTTTAAATATACGGATGAGCCCAATGACCAAAAATTTGAGTTTAAAGTCAACCTGCTGGGACTCGGTGAAGCCGGCAATTGATTTTGTGCTTTTAGTTTTGGGTACATGATGCTAAATTGATACTATTACATAGGATCGTAACGAATGGAAGACAAACGATTAAGCCGTCTCTGGTATGTGTTACACACCAAAAGTAGATTTGAAAATGTGGTCAATGACGGCCTGGGGAAAAAATCCATAGAGGTTTTTCTACCGAAGATCACAGTTAGGAGCAAACGCCGGGACAGAAAAGCCATGATTCGAATTCCGCTGTTTCCCGGGTACCTTTTTGTAAAAACCGATCTTGCCCCCGAGTCTCATCTGGAGATTGTTAAAACCGCTGGAGCGGTTCGGCTGATCGGTAGTAAACAGGAACCCGTATCGGTACCTGAAGAAACCATCGATTCATTGAAAATCATGGTGAACGGTAACCATCTCGTAACGACCGGTAACAGTCTGACGAAGGGAGATAAAGTTCTTGTTGTTAGTGGACCGTTTGCCGGTGTTACCGGAACCTTTATCCGCTACGGTGGGAAAGGTCGCGTAGTTGTCAATATCGAAGCCCTCGGACAATATGCCGGGGTAGAAGTCAATGAAGACGAAATTGAAATTCTACCCAAAATATTAACATAACTACTTGACATCTAATTAAGTTTTATCTTATAAATTTCGAACATTTTAAGCCGACTCGTATTTGGAAAAAGGAGGTTCTATGAATAAGTTGGAGCTTATCTCCGCTCTGAAAACTGAGGCCAACATTTCGAAAGCGGAGGCAGCAAGGGTTGTTCAAATATTTTTCGATAACATGGCAGATGCCATGGCGCGTGGAGAACGGGTTGAAGTTCGTGGTCTTTGCAGCTTTTTTGTAAAAGATTACAAAAGCTATACCGGTAGAAATCCAAAAACCGGCGAGCAAGTTACCATACGACCAAAAAAACTTCCTTTTTTTAAATCCGGAAAAGAGCTGAAAGAACGGGTAGATTATTGAAGTTTTTCAATATTTCAACCCGCTTTTGGCGATAAACCGTTCAGATTCTAAAGGCGATCGATTTGCCCTTAGCGCATGGGATATTGGAAAGTTGGTATAATGGGAAAATGGGTAAAGATACCGAAAAGGTCTAATTTTAAATGGTCCCTATCCATTAGATCCATGATTCCAGCCTTCCGATACGCCAGGATGCAATTGGCCAACGGAGCGAAATGAATTGTGCCTGGGTTTGCACCGCCTATAAATCAAGAACGACCCATACGAATTTTACACACCCTCCTCAAAAACAGGACCCTCCCTCACGCTCTTCTTTTTACAGGTACCGAAGGTGTGGGCAAACAGGCGGCCGCCATTGCCCTGGCAATGGCATGTAACTGTCAGGGGGAGAATTCCGGGCTCAAGGCTGAAGATCGGGCAAAACAGGACACAGGCCGTCCATCCGTCAAATCTGATTTTGCAGCTTTCGAATTGTGTGGTGTCTGCAAATCGTGCAGAAAAATCGAGTCCGGGAACCACGCGGACATCATCCGAATCCAACCGTCCGGTGCCTTTATTAAGATTTCACAGATTCGGGCACTGGTTCACACGCTGGCCATGAAACCATACGAGGCCAGAACCCGGGTGGTTGTGATATCCGATGCCCAGGAACTGAATGCAGCGGCCAGCAATGCGCTCCTTAAAATATTGGAGGAACCACCAGATCGCACCATGCTGGTACTAATCGCGACACACAGATCCGCTCTTCTCCCAACGATCGTATCGCGCTGTCAGCACGTTGGATTTAATCCGATCTCCAAAAAAAATATGGCGGTTTTGCTCAGCGAAAAACATGGGCTTGCACCTGAAGCAGCCGAAATCATTGCAGCGATGGCCAATGGAAGCTTTTCTCGAGCTCAGGCCATGGTCCGCCACAACTGGTTAAAACGCAGAAAATGGTTGCTCGATGAAATTAACACGCTATCATTACAAAAGATGGGTCGCCTGTTTGCGCTAGCTGAAAAATTATCCGGGGAAAAGGAGGCACTTTCGGAAACCCTTGAGGTCATAAAAGTTTGGTTTAGAGATCTCATAATCGGACAGTATGATCCCGGGAAAATCATCAATCAGGATGTTGCCGATAAAATTAAAATTGCATCAGAAAAGGCCAGCGTACCATCGCTGCTGTCGAAAGTTGATGCCGTTCAACAAGCCCAAAACCGTATCACCGCAAACACCAATTTGAGACTCACTATGGAAGGTTTGCTTATTCAGCTGGCACGCAAAACCTAAAAATTACGCTAATGAAAAAAATAGTCGGCATACGATTCAAACCCGCAGGTAAGGTTTACGATTTTGACAGCGGTGCATTTGTCCTTAACCAGGGTGATCATGTGATCGTTGAAACAGAGCAAGGACTCGGTTTCGGAACGGTGGTGGTGCCTCCGTCCCTCAGAGAAAAGCCGCCGCCCGGCAAGCCACTCAAAAAGGTCTTTCGGTTGGCTACTGAAAAAGACTTCAACCAGCGTAAAAAAAATCTGGCCGATGAAAAGTCGGCGCATACCTTTTGCCTGGAGTGCATCCGAAAACTCGCGTTGAAAATGAACCTCTTTTCTGTTGAAAAATCATTCGATGGGAGCAAATATACTTTTTTTTTCACAGCCGAGGGGCGTGTTGATTTTCGGCAACTCGTAAAAATGTTGGTTAAAGAACTCGGGGTCAGAATTGAAATGCGCCAGGTGGGAATCCGCAACCAGGCCAAAATGTGCGGCGGTATCGGTCGCTGCGGCCGCCAACTGTGCTGTTCGACATTTTTGAACAAATTTGATCCCGTATCGATACGCATGGCCAAAGAACAAAACCTGTCGCTTAACCCTACCAAAATTTCAGGACAATGCGGTCGGCTGATGTGCTGTTTAACCTATGAGTTTGAAACATACCAGGAGCTAAAAAAGAATTTGCCCCGGTTGGGAAAAACTGTCATCACCCCTAGTGGAAAAGGCAAAGTTGTTCGTCATAATGCCATCTGCAACCGCATTTCCGTTCGGTTAGAAGGCGACCAGGAAATCGAATTCACCGCGGATAAAGTAAACCAGGAGAAGGAATAAGAAGGAAAATGCCCAAGCCGTTTTACGTCACCACGCCCATTTACTATGTGAACGCGCGCCCGCATTTAGGACATGCTTATACGACCATTGTCGCCGATGTAATTACCCGGTTTCATACCATGCGCCCGGCAGAAGTTCATTTCCTGACGGGAACCGACGAACACGGAGACAAAGTTGTGCGAGCGGCCAAAAAGGAAAACCTGAGCCCCAGGGCCTATGTCGACAAAATCAGTCAGCTATTTAGAGATCTGTGGCCGGAACTCAATATTTCCAACAATTATTTTATCCGCACCACCGATGCCGCCCACATGGAGATCGTGAGCCAGATCCTTCAGAAAATATATGATGCAGGCGATATTTATTTCAGTGAATATGAGGGCCAGTATTGTTTCGGATGTGAGCGATTTTATACCGAACGGGAATTGATCGACGGCAAGTGCCCGGATCATGAAACAGTGCCCGAAACCATTAAAGAATCGAATTACTTTTTTAAGATGAGCCGCTACCAGGATTGGCTCATCGATCACATCAAGCAGCATCCGGGATTTATCCGCCCGGAGCGCTACCGTAACGAAGTGCTCGCATTTCTCAGAGAACCGCTTGAAGATCTTTGTATATCTCGCCCAAAAAGCCGACTTAAGTGGGGCATCACGCTTCCTTTTGATGAAAATTACGTCACCTACGTTTGGTTTGATGCCTTATTAAACTACATTACAGCCCTTGGATTCCCTGACGGCGAGTTGTTTCATAAATTCTGGCCGGTAGCCCAGCACATCGTCGCCAAAGATATCCTCAAACCCCACGGTATTTATTGGCCCATCATGCTCAAGGCTGCCGGAATTCCAATATACCAGCACTTAAATGTGCACGGATACTGGAATATCGAGCAGAGTAAGATGTCGAAAAGCCTTGGCAATGTGGTCGAACCGTTGCAACTGAAAAATATCTATGGTCTGGATGCGTTTCGGTTTTTTCTAATTCGCGAAATGAACTTCGGGCTTGATTCAAGCTTTGGTGAAAGCGCATTGGTGCAGCGGATCAACTCGGATCTGGCCAATGATCTCGGCAACCTGTTTTCCAGAATTATTTCAATGGCCCATAAATATTTCAAAGGACGAGTCCCCGAAGTCGATCCTCAGGCAGAGAAGGAATTAGGCCTTGATCTGCAATCCGGTGCCCTGAAAACCATCAAGGAGTTTGAAAGCTTTATGGGCTCTTTTGAATTTCATAGAGCCCTGATGGCTGTATGGGAATTTATCAGGCAAATGAACAAAACGATCGACGTAACTGCCCCCTGGGTCCTGGCCAAGAAAAAATCAAGTCGCAAGCAATTGGAGGCTGTTATTTATCATCTGCTTGAAGGGCTTCGAATCATCTCAGGCCTTATTTACCCGGTGATGCCGGATACGGCAAAAAACATGCAAAAACGTCTCGGGCTGAAACCAGACGACTCTTTTTATCACCTCGATCATCTCAAAACCTGGAAAGCAATAGCGCCGGGAACGGCGCTATTAAAATCGGTCGCTCTATTTCCAAGAATAGAGATCGGAGAAAAAGCTCCGGATTCGGCCCCCCAAACGCAGGAGGAACCCGCTGTTTTAAATATCAAACCCGAAATTACGCTGGACGAATTCAGTCGCATCGATCTACGGGTTGCGACCGTTGTGCATGCCGAACGAATCCCTAAAGCAAAAAAGCTCCTAAAACTGGAAGTGGATATGGGGCAAAAACGAACCCTGGTGGCCGGAATTGCCGAAAAGTACTCGCCTGAAGATCTGATCGGTAAGCAGGTGATCATTGTCGCCAATCTGAAGCCCGCCAAACTCATGGGAGTGGTATCCAATGGGATGGTGATTGCCGCAGTTGACGACTCCGGCCCTACCCTGGCAACTTTGGAAAAACCGGTGGCGCCCGGAACACCCCTCAAATAAGACAGATGACAGAGGACAGAAAACAGAAGCCAGACGTCAGAGGGCAGAAGACAGAAGACAGAAAACAGAGAACCGAAGTATGCCATCACTGTGCCGACTCCCACTTTAGCGTGCAAGGTTACCCGCACTACTAAACTTTTAAATTGCGAACCGCAGAATATAGAATGTTGAAAATCGAAGGAAAAGAAAACTTCATTATTCGAAATTCTTGACTTTAGATCACGTCTTTAGCGTGATTCGATATTCAAAATCGGCAAAACTTTCAGGGTTCATGTCTTTGGCTGCGGGTTTCTGGCTGACCTCAACATTCCGCAATCCGAAATTTGAAATCCGCAATCACCAGGATCTGCCATCTGTCTTCTGTCCTCTGACCTCTGTCCTCTGTTCTCTGACCTCTGTCCTCTGACTTCTGACATCTGAACCCTGACAGAAAACTTGACCCCCGGTAAGCGATGGGAGATAATATTGTTTTGGACCGAGTATGGATCTGTTATTAACTGCTGAAAATAATCAAAAAAAAGATACGAAATGAAACCATCATTGAACACTGAGCAGCTCCCGTTTTTGAGGCACATCTGTAATTTTCTCCGCAATCGGATTCTGCGGGTCCGATCGCTTCTGCAGGCCAATGTTTATTTCGGTAAACATATCCATCGAGTCCCTGATGGCGCCATTGTTTTTTTCCCGTGTCGGGAAACCATGCTTTATTGCGGCATTGCTGGGATTGTTGCCTTTAAAAACAAACCGGCGATGCGTCATCGTTTCGACCTTGAATCGCTGAAAAAAATGGCCCGGCAGATCGAGGCCGGTGGGTATCAGTCCTGTCAGCACACCGATGCGTGGAATGAATGCTATCTAGGCGGCAGTGAAAAAATCGATGCGTTATGGCGCGGCGTACAGACCTTAAAAACCGACACCCAATTTTTTTCAGTTTATTCAGACGAAAAAGCGCAAAAGTATCTTGAACAACTGGCAAATCGTCTAAGAGCGACCATTGAAACTGAAACCGACCTGCTGGCCGAACAAATGGGCCATCTTTCAGCAGAACGGGTAGATCTAATCTCCCATCGTATCGAAAAACTGAAGGATATAACCTGGAGTCTTGACACCGATATTCTATCCAATACAAAAAAAATACGAAATCTTTTGGTTCACAGTCCTGAGCCGCCTTCACTGTCAAACGTAAGCCTATTTAAAAATCTAAATGCTGTACTGAACAGCATTGACCGACTAGAGGTCAGGGGCAGAGATTCGGCGGGAATTTCCATCATGTTTATTTTCGAGGTGCCTGAATTTCAAAAATTTGAAGCGGCCCTCGCACAGGCGGACGTACTGGATCAATTTAAAGAGCGATGTGAGCCTGACCCGTTGATCAACGCCGGAATCAACTGCCAGCCGTCAACAAAAACGGACGGCAAAAAGCAGGTGGCTATTGCGGTTACATATAAAATAGCGTTAGAAATCGGACGCCTTGGAGACAACGTCCAATATTTGCGCCAGCAGATCGCAAATGATCCCGTTTTTCAGATTCTGGCGACGATTCCCGCATCATTTGAAACGGTTTCAGCCCACACCCGTTGGGCGTCGGTGGGAGCGATCACGGAGGCAAACTGTCATCCGGTCGACAATCACACCCCCGGCAATGAGACGCCAAAATGTGGGATCATTCATACCTGTCTGAATGGCGATATCGATAACTTTCAGGAGCTTAAGGCTGAATTCGAACGTAATGGAGACCGAATCCACAGCGAAATAACCACCGATACGAAGATTATTCCCCTTAAGATCCAACAGTATTTCCAACAGGGCCATGCGGTTGATGAGGCCTTTCGGCTGGCAGTGAACGATTTTGAGGGATCCCATGCCATATCCATGCATACGGATCTGGCTCCGGGAAAACTATTCCTGGCGCAAAGAGGCAGCGGCCAGGCTGTCTTTGTGGGGATCGCAGATGAGCACTATATTCCAAGCTCTGAGGTATATGGCTTTGTTGAAGAAACCCCCTATTACCTTAAACTGGATGGTGAAAAAACGGTTGAAGGTAAACAGGGAAAAACCCAGGGTCAAATTTTTATTTTAGACCAGATGAGCACCGGGGGATTAAATGGTATTAAAGCCCAGTTTTATGATGGCACCCCGTTGAGGCTCAATGAAAGCGACATTAAATTTACGGAAATAACGTCGCGGGATATCGACCGCCAAAATTCTCCGCACTATTTTTTAAAAGAAATCTCAGAATCTCCGGATTCGGTTGCAAAAACCCTGCAAAACCGATGGAAAATCAAAGAAGATAACAAATCTCAATATACGATTGTGCTGGATGAAACCATTATCCCACAATCCCTGCAAAAAGCGCTGATAGCGGATAAAATTAAGCGTATCTTTTTTATCGGACAGGGCACCGCCGGTGTGGCAGCATTAACCTGCGCCAATATCCTGAATTATTACCTGGATAACCCGTCGATTCAGATTAATGCCCTCAAAGCCTCTGAATTCAGCGGGTTCCAATTAAATGAAAATGACAGTGATAATTCCATGACCGACACGCTGGTTGTCGCGATCAGTCAATCCGGCACCACTACCGACACCAACCGCACCGTTGACATGGTCAAAGAACGCGGGGCTTACACACTGGCCATTGTCAACCGCCGCGATTCGGATATCACTTTTAAAGTCAACGGGGTGATGTATACCAGCAGTGGTCGCGACATCGAAATGTCGGTGGCTTCCACCAAAGCTTTTTATTCCCAGATCGTTGCCGGCGCCATTTTGGGTCTTTATATCGCCAGATTGAAAAACCGCCGCAACGACGCATTTGTAAACGAGGAAACCCGGCGTCTGTTGGAGCTTCCGTCACACATGCGCAAAGTGCTCGCTATGGGAGAGGCCATTAAAAAATCCGCACAGAAACTTGCGGTAACCAAAACCTACTGGGCGACTGTCGGCAGTGGACCCAACAAGGCCGCTGCCGATGAAATTCGTATCAAGCTGAGCGAACTTTGCTACAAAACGATCTCCTCGGATTACGTTGAGGACAAAAAACACATCGACTTGTCATCCGAGCCGCTGATCATCATATGCGCCGCTGGGTCACGGAGTACGGTAATCGGCGACATCATTAAAGATACGGCCATATTCAAAGCCCACAAAGCAACCCCCATTGTCATCGCAAACGAAGGCGAAGACCGATTTTTCCCATATGCCGCTGATGTTTTTCAGGTCCCACCGATTAAAGAGCATCTGGCCCCCATCTTAAACACGCTGGTGGGTCATATCTGGGGCTATTATGCCGCCCTGGCTATCAATGATGGCTCGCGGTTTTTGTATCAATTCCAAGAGGAGTTACAAAATACCATTGATGCATATGCAGAAAAAGGATTAGATGTATACGAAATCATTCTTGAAAGGTCATTCCGAGAAAAAGTTGCTTTTTTTGATAAGGCATTTAGAAGAAAAAAAGTCGAAAAACAGTTCCCCTCTTCGATTGGTTTTGAGGCCACTTCGGACTTAACCCTTTTGCTCAAATATTTATCGGGAAGATTGCCGGTTGCAGACTTTGAGCTTGATTTTAGCCAAAAGGGAACCGCCACCAATCTGTTAAATGCAATGTTTAAGTGCCTGGGGGATGCCATTAACTGCCTGGCGCGCCCGGTGGATGCAATTAAGCACCAGGCTAAAACCGTAACCGTCGGCACCAGTCGGATTAGTGAGCGGATTGAAGGAATCTTATTTGATGTTTTAGCGACCGAAAAGTTTGGCATTTCTCAGCTAACAGCTAACAATATTATTGTACTAAAAAATTTTCAGGACATTGTTTCCGAGGTCGCCGGCTCCGTGCTCTACCGGATTGAAGGATTAGACCTTTTAGGGGAACCGGTTGAAGACACGACAATCCATATGATTACCAAAAGGGGCGTCATCAAGAAAATTCCTTCACGGGTTGAAACCGATACGACCCTGAAAGGAACCAAACGCATCATTGTCAGACAGGGCAACGTTTACATCGGCAAAGGCCGTAAAGACGAGCGCAGCATCGTGGTGATACCGATCCTTTCCAGTTCACCTGCTTCACCGAACATCATTGAATTTCTGGTATTGCTTCATGTGAAATTTAAAGAAGACATCTCACTGAGTACCCGAATTAAAGCTCTGGGAGGCAAATACGAACACATCAAAAACATCGTTCAGGAAAACAGTGTCGCCTGGGATGATCAGCTTCTCGAACGCATCCAGATAGAGGAGATGTTTGGACGATCCGCTGAAAAAGTGGCGGAATTCATCGTAGCCCAAGTAAAAGCCTAATCACTCAAAAACACAAACACCCAGTTTTTATCAAGAAAGAACGGACGGCCATCCGTTAAACCAAGCTACAATCCACCCTTTCTGAGACCGCCCATGCGATTCAACCTTCTCATTTACGCTATTGTTGCCCTTTGCTTAGCTGAAATTCCCGGTGTTGCATCGGAATTGTCGTCAGGGAAACCCATAGAAAAAGAACTGCTGGACGGCAAGGCCTTTATTACCAAGCTCAAACCGCCACATCAAACCGGCAAGGGTTATAAACTGGTCTATGTAGTAGAGGCACCGATAGAAGTTTTTTGGAAGTTTAAGACCGACTTTGATAATGATTTTTTATTAAACAATAAATTTATCAAATCTCACCGACTACTGAGCCGCCGGGGAAATGTTGTGGTTACCGAGGACATATTCACCGAAAATGTATATACCCATAGGCCAAGTGCAAAATTCCGCTGGCAGATTACGGTCTCCCCCGACAGGTATCGATTGGATTTTGTTCTTCTAAATCCGGAACAATGTGGCCAAAAATTTCATTATGGGCATATTCAGCTTGAGATGTTCGAGACCATCGGACAAAAAACCAAGGTCACACAGGTAGCGTATTTCGACTTTTTTGGCGCCTTTTTTTGGGTCAACTATCCCTGGTATGGTGGGATGATGGACTTTTTAAAATACACAGCCCGCTGGGAACAGGAGACAATTCTGAAGTTGAAATCAAAATATGGCAAAAGTGTACAATAATCTATATTAAAATTGACATAATACCGGGGTATGTTATAATCTGTACACAAAAGTGAATATATGTCCTTTTGTCGATTTTCCCGAACATCATAAGACTAAAGCCGGTTATAAAAACATAACATATTGTTTTTATAACAATATTATGACAACTCGCGCGAATTATTTTAAAAATGCAACGCCATAATTGCTTTCCCAAATTGATCAAATTCATACTATTGCAGATTAAGGATGTATAAAAATGGATAACAACCTGAAGCACACGGATACTTCTATTGATCGTTTGAAAGAAATCTCCACCTGGGTTTCATCGGTTCAGGATCTTGACCGGCTACTTGAGCTGATTATTGAAACAGCCACCCGAATGATGGATGCAAAAGCCAGTTCGTTGCTGCTTTTGGATCCCAAGACCCAAAAGCTATATTTCAAGGTGGCCACCGGAGAAAAAAAAGATGATGTCAAGCAGTTCGAAATCGATCTGGGGCAAGGCATAGCGGGTCATGTGGCTCAGACGGGAGAACGCCTTCTCATCCCTAATGTTTCCAAGGACCCGCGTTGGTACAAAGAAATCAGCGAAAGCATCGGGTTTGAAACCCGCTCAATTGCCTGTGTACCTATGAAAGTTCGCGGGGAGATTATCGGCGTTGTTGAGATCATTGACAAAGTAGATGGAAGCGCCATCACAGATGCGGATTTAAAGATTTTGTCCGTTTTTGCTGAACTTGCCGCGGTAGGGATTGGCAATGCTCGTAAAATCGAGCACGATAAAAAAGAAATCAAGGACCTCAAAGAAGAACTGGATCTTAAATATGAGCTGGTCGGTGAAAGCCCGGCACTTAGGAAGGTCATTTCCGATGCGGTCAAAGTCGCCAATTCAAAAGCCAGTACCTTAATCTTAGGCGAAAGTGGAACCGGCAAGGAATTGCTTGCGCGTCTAATTCACCGGGTGGGCGTCAGAAAAGATGAGCCGATGATTGTGCTCAATTGTGCCGCCTTGCCGGAATCGTTGCTTGAAGATGAGCTTTTCGGCCATGAGAAAGGCGCATATACGGGCGCCGTGGGCCGCAAAATAGGAAAATTTGAACTTGCAGACAAAGGCACAATTTTTCTTGATGAAATCGGCGAGATGAGCCCGGGTATGCAATCAAAACTGCTTCGTATTTTGCAGGAAGGGGTCTTTTACCGGGTGGGCGGCAACAAATCAATCCCGGTGGATGTCCGGGTCATCGCAGCTACCAACCGAAATATTGACGAAGATGTCACTGAAGGAAGGTTTCGTGAGGACCTTTATTACAGGCTGAATGTTGTTCAAATTCAAATGCCTCCTGTTAGGGAGAGAAAAGAAGATATCCCCTTGTTGGCGAATTATTTTTTAAAAATTTTTAACCGCGAAAGGGGCATGTCGAATCTGACCATCTCAAAAAAGGCAATGAATGCCATGCTCCTGTATGATTGGCCCGGCAACGTGCGCGAGATGAAAAACGCCATTGAAAGAGCCGTTGTAATGGGAAATGGGCGAGATATTATGCCCGAAGACTTGCCTCAATTTGTCTCCAAGCCGAGTTATCCAGGGATGAAAGTCGGCTTAACGCTAAAAGAAGCGACTGATATGTTTAAAAAGGAGTTTATCACGTTGAATTTAAGACACACCGGCGGCAACCGAAGTTTAGCGGCCAAACAAATGAGTATTCAAAGAACCTACCTATCGCGCCTCATCAGCCGGTACAACCTGCTGGATACATGAAAATGTTTGGCAATATCAAAAAACGTGTTATGTTGTGTTCAGATCAGCGCTTATCCAATTCTTGCCTGCTTCAAAACATCCGCCGACCTTGAGAGGGTAGACCGCTATGGAAAAATTTAGCATCTTATTAGTAGATGATGATCCGTATATTCTTGAAGGTATTGGAGCGGATCTTGAAAGCCAGGATTTTCACGTGACCAAAACCAATAGTGGAGATACGGCGCTGGAACTGCTGCAGGAAAACAGTTTTGATCTGGTGATTACAGACCTGGTAATGGAAGATACCGATGGGATTCAGGTTTTGAAAAACACCAAGGAATTAAATCCTGACACCATGGTCATTATCCTTACCGGCTATGGCGATATGAAATCCGCCATTGAAGCGTTACGGCAAGAAGCTGACGATTTTTTACTTAAACCCTGTGAATCCGCAGAGATGCTTTACCGCGTTAATCGCTGCCTGGAAAAAAGGGAGCTTGCACGCAAGATTAAAATTTACCAGAACATTCTTCCGATGTGCTGCGTATGTAAAAAAATCAGGGATGACCGTCACAAGGAGCCCGGCAAGGGAGAATGGGTTTCGATTGAGCAATTTATTCATGAAAAAGCTAAACTGGATATCACATCCAGTTACTGCCCGGAATGCGCCCAGGAGACCATGGATGCGTTCTCTAATAAAAAGGCGACCCGAACTACAAAATAGACAACGCGTTCCCAAACGCTCTCAAGGTGTGATGGAAAGTTTGTCGTTCTTATGGCCCGGCCCGCATACCCGCGAGCACGCACCTATTTGGAGGTGAAGGTGAAAATGAAATCTAAATTCTGGAAAGCATTCCTGTTATTATCGATTTGGATGGTACCGGTTCCTCTTGGTTTTGCAACTGTTGACTGGGAGATCCTGAATACGTTGCAACTTGAGGCTCCTCCCCTGGATGTGGCCATCTCGCCCGATGGCAAAACTGTATATGTACTTAACAATAAAGGTGTCATACTCGTTTACGCTTTAGACGGCAATCTCACCGATAAAATTGAAGTCGGCAAACAGATTGATCAGATTGAACTGGGTCCCAAGGGAGAGCGTCTGTTTGCAACCAGTCGACAGAGCAAAACTGTTGAAGTCATCGCCCTTGATTTTATTCAAGAACTATCCATCAAAGGATCGCCTTACAAAGGCCTCAAAGATGCACCAGTTGTTATTGCGGATTTCAGCGATTTTGAATGACGATACTGCGCGAGGCTTGTGCCTCTACTCGATCAGGTGCTCGAGAAAAATCCCCAAACGGTCAAAATTGTGTTTAAAAACTTCCCGATTCGCAGCCATAAGTTCGCCTTTAAGGCAGCCGTGGCAGCCCTCGCTGCCGATCGTCAGGGAAAATTTTGGGAATTTCATGATGAATTGTTTAAAAATCATAAAAATCTTAATGAAAAAAAAATCGAAGAAATTGCTTCACAACTCAAATTAAATAAAGCAAAATTCGAAAAAGATCGGAAAGATCCCCTGCTACTCGAAAAAGTGAAGCATGATTTCAATGAAGGCATTAAAGCGGGCGTAAATGCGGTGCCGATGGTTTTCGTCAATGGGAGAAAACTAAAAAAAAGAAGCCTGCAAGGATTTCAGGAGCTGATAGATAAAGAATTAAACACCCTTAAAATAAAAAAATAATCGGAAAGTTATATCATTTTATTATGTAGTAGAAATTCCGAGATGTAAACTTTACTGCTGGTTGCGACTTTGAGAATTCCTCAAGGATGCCCCAATAAAATCTCGAAATAGCGGATGCGGCTCCATCGGTCGAGATTTGAATTCCGGATGAAATTGGCAGCCAAGAAACCACGGATGATCACCGATTTCGATGATCTCGACCAGTTCGCCGTTGGGTGAAGCGCCGCTGATGATCATCCCTTTTTCCTTCAATTGATCCATAAACTCGTTGTTGAATTCATAGCGGTGGCGATGCCGCTCGGAAATATCTTCTTTTTGATAGGCCTGGGAGGCAAACGAATTGTTTTCAATATGACAGCTGTAAGCGCCCAGCCGCATGGTGGCGCCTTTATCAGATAAATCATCACGTCGCTGGACGGTCTGGCTTCTTTCATCAAACCATTCGCGCATCAGATAAATAACTGGATACGGCGTATTTGCATCAAATTCCGAACTATTCGCATTTTCCAGACCGGCGACATGACGTGCAAATTCAATAACGGCAATTTGCATCCCTAAACAAATGCCGAAATACGGCACTTTGTTCACGCGCGCAAAATTGGCAGCGCATATCTTTCCTTCAATACCACGTTGTCCAAATCCCCCGGGCACCAGAATACCTTCAGCATCGGCCAGCATCTGAATACAAGTCCCACTGTCCAGTTTTTCGGAGTCAATAAAATTCAAATTTACCTTACAATCGTTGGAGATACCTCCGTGACACAGCGCCTCATTTAAGCTTTTATATGATTCGGTAAGATCAACATATTTGCCCACCACCGCAATCGTCACCGAATGCTTGGGCGCCTTGATTTTCTTGATGAGTTCCTCCCAGTTGTCCAGTTGAGGGTTTCGCGTCCAGATATTGAGTAACTCAATAATTTGGTCATCCAAACCTTCTTGATGAAAGATAAGGGGAACTTCGTAAATATGATCCACATCTTTTGCGGTGATAACTGCATCAACACTGACATTGCAAAAGAGGGAAATTTTAGCTTTGATATCTTTGGACAGAAATCTATCGGTGCGGCATAAAAGAATGTCGGGCTGGATGCCGATACTTCTCAGTTCTTTGACACTGTGCTGGGTTGGCTTGGTTTTGACTTCACCCGCGGTGCTGATATAAGGCACCAGCGTCAGATGAATATAAAGCGAATTTTCTTTGCCCACATCCGCTCTGAATTGTCGGATCGCTTCCAAAAACGGCAGACTTTCAATGTCGCCGATAGTACCGCCGATTTCAACAATGAGCACATCAACATCGTTGGCGGCCAGTTTAACACTGTTTTTGATTTCATCTGTGATGTGCGGAATTACCTGAACGGTTCCACCCAGGTAATCCCCTTTGCGCTCTTTGGTAATGACGGAATGGTAAATTTTCCCGGTCGTAAAATTGTTATTTTTGCCCATTTTAGCATGGGTGAAGCGCTCGTAGTGTCCCAGATCTAGATCGGTCTCTGTTCCGTCATCGGTCACAAACACCTCACCATGCTGAAAAGGGTTCATCGTTCCCGGATCCACATTTATATAAGGGTCCAGTTTTTGAATGGTCACGGTCAGGCCCCGGCTTTCAAGCAACGCTCCGATCGCCGCCGACGCTAATCCTTTGCCAAGAGATGAAAGCACACCACCGGTTACGAATATATATTTTGTGTCCTTTGCCATCTTCTCCCCTCATACAGTTGCAAGCATAGAATTAATCATCAATTAACTGACGTATAACCTGGCGCAAAAAAGAGAAAAAGCCCTTGGTGCGATGCCCAAAGGGCCTTTCATTGCCGGCAACTATCAAATTTTGGGTTGTGCAAATTTTGAAAATGTTTGCTGCCTTTCTAAAGGAATGATACGTAAAAGCGATATCTTGTTATCTATATAATTTCTCAAAAAACGCAACAAATTGCAATATTAAAATTGGACCTGGAAGCTCAAATTCCAACTTACATCTCTTATTCAAATATTTTTTTGAATTCCTCGATGGTTTTTTGAACTTCGCTTAAGCCATCGGTCTCATTTGCACGAGTCGGTGTTTTAACAGGTTGCCGATATTCCAACTTCAGACGGGCAATATCAAATATGTCTTTAGAAAAGTTTGGGTTGATCTGATAATCATTAACCTCAATCGCCCGCACGGTTATGCCATCCTGAATGAACTCAGTTCGCATCGGATACCATATTTTGCTAATTTTTCGCCATTCTGAGTATCTGATTTCCAAAAAATCAGTACTGTATGCGCTGCTGCCACTGGGGATTATCATGCGCAGGGGGTGAAATGTTACCTTATCGATCCACACTTGCGGCCGGCTTTCATCCGGATATTCGGCCCCCAACACAAAGGCATTTAGCCCTTCCAATTTCCCTAAACTTGATACAGAAATATCAACACCCAGAGACGAGAGTCTCTCAGAAAGCGCCTCACGAGACCGGTACAATAACAGATCCTTGTAAAGGTCAAACCGAGTCTCGCCGCCACCTGAAATGACACCGTCAATCACCGTTAGCGTCTGACCGTCCCTGAAAACAAAAATTCGCTGATTATCATCCGAGACGATATCTGAACGAAAGGCCTCAGAAAACACATATCTCAACGACTCGTCTAATTGAATCGTCTTTTGCTGGACCGCAGCCTCATCTGTCTCATCGGATACGGCTTGATGGTTATCTGGATTTTCCGCAGCACCATTACCGGTTTGACGGCTGTCATTTTGGCTTAAAGATACGGGCTGAGGCTGGATGTTGTAAAAAACCACTTTTTGGGAAATAAACAGACTGTCTGCTTGCCCCAGTTGCTCGGTCATGAGCTGAACTATGTGAGGGCCCTCAAGCACATAGGCGGAAATAATCGTGGGAAACAAAGTGGCAAGGAACAGACCGAGGATGTATCCGAGAATTTTGTTTGATCGTGCAATCATGTTAGAACAGTTCTTTGGAGAAATTAGCCGCTGGCCCGAGTTCTTCTTCAATCCGAATAAGCTGGTTGTATTTTGCCACCCTGTCACTGCGCGACAAGGAGCCCGTCTTTATCTGGCCGCCGTTGACGCCAACGACCAGATCGGCAATAAAGGTATCTTCAGTTTCACCGGAACGATGAGAAATCACGGTTGTATATCCTACCTGTTTGGCCAATTCGATGGCATCAAGGGTTTCGGTGACCGTTCCGATCTGGTTCAGCTTGATCAAGATCGAGTTTGCGATGCCCTGTTCAATGCCTTTATTGAAAATCTTGGGGTTGGTCACAAAAATATCATCCCCGACAATCTGGACGGCACCTTCCAGTCGATCGGTCATAATTTTCCAGCCATCCCAATCCCCTTCGGCAAGACCATCTTCAATGGAGAGAATGGGATACTTATCTATGAGTCCTTCATAATAGTCGATCATTTGACTCGCATTGAGCTTTTTATCTTCGGATTTTAGGATGTATTTACCACTTTTAAATATTTCACTGGCAGCTACATCCAGGGCAAGGCCTATATCCTTGCCGGGTTTATAACCGGCAGTTTCAACAGCTTGCAGGATATTCTGAATGGCGGCCTCGTTCGACTCCAGATCAGGCGCAAAACCGCCTTCGTCGCCTACCGCCGTGTTGAATCCCTGGCTTTTGAGGATTTTTTTTAGTTGCTGAAATGTCTCCGCGCCCATCTGAACCGCCTGGGCTATCGAGTCGGCACCCAAGGGTAAAATCATAAATTCCTGGATATCCAGATTGTTGGCCGCATGCACTCCGCCATTTATGATATTCATCATCGGAACTGGCAGGTACCTGGCATTGATGCCGCCCAGATATCGATAAAGGGGCAATCCATAAGCCGCAGCAGCAGCACGAACCGCCGCCATGGATACACCCAGAATTGCGTTGGCTCCAAGCTTTGATTTATTGGGAGTACCATCAAGCTCAATCATCCGTTTATCCAATGTGGCCTGATCCGCGGCGTCCATTCCCTCGATAGCCGGAGCAATCTTAGTCAGCACATTTTTTACGGCAGCGGTCACGCCTTTTCCACCAAAACGTTTTAAGCGTTTGTCACGCAGTTCCAGCGCTTCCCGTTTTCCGGTAGAAGCACCAGAAGGTACTGCAGCTCTGCCAACTGCACCGCACGCGACCACAACGTCCACCTCAACAGTAGGATTACCTCGTGAGTCCAGTATTTGTCTTGCATTTACTCCAACAATTTCAGTCATGACTGCCTCCTTCTTAGCGGCCGAAAAAAGGATTATTGAGGACCACCGGTTGATTGAAAAAGGCGACTCCTCGGTTTGCGATTCGTTAGGTTACGGCATGCCACAGTCCGAGCATCGCCTGGCAAGCTTCCCTTGTTGCTTGACAAATTTTAAGAAAATGTTACTCTGCTAAAGAGCTGATGTCAAGTACAGCCAGCAGCTCTTTAGCACATCATCTAAAGTAATAACCGGTAATTATGGAAAATAGAAGCAAAGATTTATATACAAGCGCCCACCTTTTTATATCGGCCATAAGGGTTTGTGAACATCAAAATAGCACGCCCCCGACTGTAGAAGATATATGTCGAGTTCTATCGATGTCAATTGAGCGCAGCAGTTATCTCTCCAGAAAATTAAAGGAAATGGAGATTATTGATGTTGTCGAAGGATCTTATGGTAACAGACTATTTATCCGTGATTTTCTGAAAATTGAGGAGATTCCGCGAGGTGATGATGAGAGCAAGCTAGAAGAGGAACTTAAAAAATTTAAGGAATCCCAAAAAGGTCTTTTACAAAAAATTGAGTCAATTCAGACTCAGCAGGCAGAAAAAAAGAAGAACCTTTTTGCTGAAATGGAGAAAAAACTAAAACAAGAACTAAATAAAAAATCAACAGCGCGTTGATCCACACCATCAGCCATTAGGGTCTGCAAAGTCAGCTGTTGGAGGATTCTACGGCTTTTATGATGCGCCTTCCATCCGCAGCCAGCCTGATCCGTTTTCCCTCTTAACGCCTAAAACCAACCCAAGTATCAAATATTGTGATATTTTTTTCCTTGACATAAATTCGCCTTTATCATTAAGCTTAATGTAATAAACCATCCATTCTCTATTGTTTTCAAGTAGATAAAATAATATCGTTAAGCACTCAACGCACAAATTGGCAACCCTCGGCAGGTTTCCAGCACGCCGAGGTTTATTTTATCCAATATCAACTTATAACGAAGAATGGGATCGAAAATGGATATTGGCATGTCGGGCCATCAGGAGAACTATTACCGAAAGGTGATCCGCACGGATAGTGACCAAATATCCTTGGATGCGGACATGATTCGTTTGCTCATTGCTATTGATGAGAGTAAGAGCCTGTATCAGATCGCCGACGAAGTGGAAATGAAAGCGGTCACTTTGAAAAAAAATTTATCGAAGTTACTGGAACAGGGGCTCATAGAACCTGTAAAAAAGGACCTACCTGTCCTGGATAAGATTTTCCTTCAAGCACTTAAAATTAATCTATCTATGGTCATAGGACCGATGGCCGAAATTTTGATCGAAGAGGTTGTGTCAGAAATGGAATTAACTAGTCCTGAAATCCCGGTACACCAGGCTGCCGAATTGATTACGATCCTTTCTCACGAAATCCTCGATGAGGGAAAACGGATCGAATTTAAAAAATCCATGATGGATATCTTAAATAAAAAGCGAACTTAAATTAAGGAGCACAGCCCATGATGGACATTATTTGTGATTCATGTGGAAAAAAGTATCGAGTTGATGAAACGAAAATGAAGGGTGAAAGTGCCAGGGTTAAATGCAAAGCCTGCAATAACATCATGGTCGTAACCAAACCAACGCCTGTATCCCACAGTGAGCCTGCACGCCCTTATGAAGTACCAGAGCCTGAGGTATCCCGGGCGTCGCAGAAGCCCGATCGGTACGTTGAACGCCCGATTTCGCGGCGTGAGGACGTTGAGGACCTCGCAAGCGAAGCACCGCCGTTTTATGGAGGCCAGAAGGTTCGCTTTGGTCTGTTCGGCAAGATTATCACAGTGATGCTTATCGTCAGTTTGTTGCCGTTTGCAATATTCTGGGGGATCACTTTGCGGGAAACCAACGAACGAATTCGTACCGACACCGAAGCATTGATGGCGCAAACGGCCCGAGGATTGGGAAATCAGGTCGACGGCTGGATCAACAACAATGTTTCCATTTTGCGCACAGCGGCAAATCTTCCAGAGATCATTACCATGGATGGGGAACAACAAAAATCGATTTTAGAAACCATTCAAAAACAATACCCGTGGATGTATCTTGTATTCACCGTTGGAACTGATGGAATGAACATCGCCAGAAATGATGATGTGCCCCTAAAAGATTACTCGGACCGACAATATTACAAGAGTATAATGCGAGGCAAAAACCTCAGCTGGCAGACTCTAATCGGAAAAACCTCTAAAAAGCCGTCCCTTGTTCTGGCGGTGCCGATCAAATCGGAAAACCAGACCATTGGTATCATGGCGGCCGCAATGACGGTAGACGACATATCCAAAAATATCGGCACATGGAAAAAAGGGAAAACCGGTTATGCATTTTTGGTGGATGAAAAGGGTTATGTGATCTCCCATCCAAACCGACAATATATAGCAAAACGTAAAAACCTCAATAGCCATCCACTCATAGCCAACTATCGCAAAAAAGGCTGGACAACCATCACAACTCGATTCAATATGCCAAACGATCGATCGGCTTTGGGTCACGTGAGAAGTAACAATTATGGATGGGCTCTGGCATTACAGCAGGAAGAGGAGGAAGTATTTTCTGCTTTGAACCGCGTACAGAAGTTCGCTTTGACCCTGCTGGGATGCACAATTTTATTGGTAGCGGTGATCGCATGGTTTTCCGCCCGCGCCATCGTTACGCCTATGATGAAGTTAACCGATGCCGCCGAACGCATGAGCCTGGGAGAACTTAACGTAAAAATTGATATCAAATCCAGAGACGAGATCGGTCTATTGGCCCAGGCAATCGGACGGATGCAGACCAGTTTGCGGCTGGCTATGAACCGCCTTCGCCGCAAACGCTAAAACCGGACTTAGAGCATTTATCTCTTGCCCAGTGACTGTGTTACATTCCGCTTCAAAATGCTCGCGTACTATCGTGTACGCTCCTCTTTTGAAGCGGAACAAGCCTTGTCACTGAACAAGATCTAAACGCTCTAAGTCCGGTTTACTTTTTTTATTTTGTCTTTTTAAAGTCTACCGATAATCGGAGATTCTGACCATCTTCACAGCGTATTTTCTTGTATCGCGTCCCAGAAGAAATTATAGGACACAATACCGGCCTAAAGGTCCGAAGGACCGCTCCTAAAGGCTCGCAGAGCCGCTCTTCAAGGCCTGAAGGGCCGATCTTTAAACGGTTGTACCCGTGATGGTGACTTCTATGGTGCGTTGACGGGATCGATTGTCATGGTTGATGGCGACAACCTGCTGCCAGGTTCCCATTTTCAATTGCCCCATTCTGATCGGCAAGGCAATGGACGGGCCCAATAACGCTGCCTGAACATGGCTGTGACCGTTGCCATCATGCCAGGCCTTTTCATGTTCATATTCAAGATCCGGCGACGCAAGGCGATTAACAGCAGCCATTAAATCTCTGACCACCCCGGGTTCATATTCGATGGTCGTCAAAGAACCTGTTGAACCTACCATAGTGGCACACAGACTTCCCTCTTCAACCTGTGAATCATGAATCAGGTGCTCAAGTACCGGTGTAATATCACGGATATCCGGTCCTGTATCCAGATTAACCTGAACGGATTTACAATAAATTGATACCGCTTTCATATTTTCTCTCCCTGCTGATAAAGTATCCTACTTATACAGCTTATATCTTTTTATGTACAATAGATGTTTGTTTAAAGGCCAAAATAAATCGAATATTATCCATTAATTAGACCATAAGGACCGACGACTGTATATAAAAGTGTACATAATTAATTGAAATTCTTATAGACAAGATCAGAAAATGAATACATTTTCATTTTTTATAATATCATAACTATTTAAAATATATGCAATAACCGGGTGTTGCTTAAAATTTACCGCCCATTAAAAAGATATTGGCAGGAAAATTGCTCATTATTTATGTTGTACATTCCCTATATTAAGAGGTAAAGAAGATGGAGCGCAGAAATCACCAACGTTATGAGGTTCAACCGGGTACTTTCGCTGTTCTAAGGTCCACATCCATCGAGTTGAGCAAAATAAAAGATATGAGCATGGGTGAGATTGCCTTTGCGGTGATTAAGTCCAAACCCATTAAAATGGGTCAAATAATCAATATCTCGAAAGACGGGCTTGCATTTCATTATATCGATCGTCAAGGGGCATCGAACAGCCTGTTTAAAATGGATATCTTATTTGCTCAAGACGCATTTTATCTTGATCGCTTACTCTTTAAACCGATCTTTGATGTTGAGATTGATACAGATATCCCCCTAAATTCGTTTGCAATTCGCAAATGCGGCGTACAATTTGGCGAACTGAGCTCCCAGCAACATTCTCGTTTAGAGTATTTCATCCGTAATCACACGCTGGATTCAGCAGATTTCAATAAGATGTTACAACCCTGGACTGATGAAAAAATGGTGCTATATAAAGAAAATGAGATGGTCGAGTCAATCAATTAAACAATCTTTATCTGAACCTGTGTCCAAGGCAATGAAAAATAAAAGAAAATATCCGAGGAAATTTTGCTCCGAGTCTTCATTTTTTGCGACTCGATACGGCATCCACGAGTGTTTTATTAAAAACATAGGTAACAAGGGCGCATTTATTGAGACCGATTTATTTTTGCCTGAAGGAAATGTAGTAACGGTGGCCGTGCCTTCTATCGAGAAAAATAGCAGTATTAAACTAAAAGGCAAGGTGGTCTGGACGGATCAATATGGATTTGGTGTGGAATTCAGAGAAGCCGTTCATTTTTAGATCATTTTAAGATACCTGCATAAAAATTCAGACGCTATACCTCCCCCAATTCTCCCGGGCACCCTTCACAACGCTTTCCTGCCACAATACCTTCCTACCGCCTTCAAATTGTGAAGTAAATTGCACAATATCTGACACCTTTTTTTCAGTTCCGAATCTGCCTCCGTTTCGTCTAGGTAGATAAGTATTTGTAATTTTTTGCAATGTCTCATTAATCCCTATAATACACCGTTTTTGCATGATTTTTGCAGGAGGTAGGGGGTGGAGCAGTATATAAAAGCCTGGATACGAATAGCTACTCCACCTAGAAAAACCAATTTTTCTATATAACTATATAACTATAAACCTTGAATCTATGGGGACTGATAGGGAATTGGTATCAATCAAAATAAAGAGGATGTTTTACATGAGTAAAAAGCTTAAAGGTTTGAACCAAAAAGGATTTACTTTAATTGAGCTCATATCGGTAATGATTATTATGGGGGTTGTGGCATCGGTATCTATTCAGAAGTTTGACATTGTATCCGACACTGCAAGCGAAAGGGCATTGTATACCGGGATTAAAGAACTCAATATAAGAGAGTCACTCATATGGTCAAACATTAAGATATCCAGTGAAGGATATTCGACAGATGTGGAGTTAGTGGAGTTATATGGTCCGGAAATTACGGATCTGGGCAGCATCTATAAGTGGGGCCCCGGCCAGCCTGGTCGATTGACTGGGGGTACCCTGTCATTCAAATCAGCATCAAAAACGCTTAGCCGACAGGAATCAACACAATCTTCCGCGGGCAAATGGGAGTAATATCTATTACGTTAAAAAATTCCGCCACATCCGAGTTACGAGATGCAGCTTTCACAAAACAAGCGATTCAATAAAATCCAGCAGTTGGTTTAAGTTCTGACAGGGTCGCACCTCATCACAATATTCCATGTAAGTTCGCATTTCGCTATCGCCCGTATACCAGAAATACTCTGTTTCCGGATTCAGCCAGATGAGCCTGCGGCTTCGTTCCCGCATTTCATCCAAAATGCCTTCTTCCGGATTGGCATAGTTGGTGCGACCGTCACCGATAATAATCAGTGTTGTTTTTTTGTTAAGAATATCCAGATACCTGTTTTTAAACTGTCGAAACGTCAGTCCGTAATCGGTGGCGGCGTTGTATTCAATGTTGGCTTCCTTCAGAATTTTTTCGATTGCCTGATTGATTTCATGATTCTCAAAAACATTGGTTACTTCATCCAGCCCGGCCACAAACACGAAGCTTCGCACCTGGGTAAAGCATTCCTGCAGCGAATAAAGCATATTTAACATAAACCGCGCCGCCGACCATACGGACCCGGAAACATCACACAGGGCAACAATCTTGGTTTTGCGTAACGGACGATTTCGATAAAACAATTCCAGCGGAATTCCTTGATAGCTTGCAGAACGGCGCAGCGTTTTCTTAATATCCAACACACCCTTGCGATGATGGGCATATCGTCTGCCGATCGTGTCTTTTAGCTTGCGCACCAGCTGCTCGATAACCTCCCGCATGGTCTCCACTTCCCTTTTGGTCAAAGATGCAAAATGAATTTCACCCAGGTGATCCAGACGTTGTCGGTAGGAAAGCGTTTTTTCAGCTTGATCCTCATAGGCATGGCGGTCCTGAGTCAATAGGCGGCGCGCACTTTCTAAACGGTCTTCAAAATATTCTTTTAAATCCCGACGCATTTCCCAATTCATCTGATCACGGTGATCGGCGAACAACTGCTCCAGGGCATCTTCGACTGCATTGAGCCCCAGCATGATTTCAAGACGCCGGGTCAGCGCGCCTAAATTGGAACCCAGGCCGCGATTTTGATCATCAGCGTTTGATCCGATCTGCCGGAGTTGTTCAAAATAAGGAAGGGGGTCACCACCTAAAAAATCAAGCATCGCCTGAAAAGTTTCATTTTCCGCTCCCTCTGCGGTCAGGGCTTGAAGAATATTTTGGATCTGTTCAGCAAGGGGTTCGGAATAAGCGACCGAAGCATTCTGGCGCAATTCGTGGAAAAATAATCGATAAAGCCCTTCAAAATGATGCTGTTCGCGCCGGCTTTTCGCAAAATTTGCACGTAAAACCGCCGCAAACTGAGATTCTTCTAGAATATCGACTAGTTCCAACTGATTCAGGCAATCCAACACCTCAGAAGTCGATACCCGCAAACCCGCTGTCCGAGCACAAGCCACAAATTTTAAAACGAGGTTAACCATATGAGGAAATAATAGCAATTGAGGTAGAGTGACTAAAATGATCTAAAGTGGGAAGTGACTAAAGTTAAGGTGTCGCTACGCTCTATCTTTTAAATATAAATGACAGAATTCCTTAACTTTAGACACTTTAGTCACTTTAGTTCACTTCTCACTTTTTAATTAATTGAGCCAGCTTCTCCCTGACCTGATCCACATCCGCCTGATACTTGAGAATAACGTTCAGGGTATCGCTAACCACTTCCGGGGACAAATCTTCGATTTGAAGTGCAATCAGTGATTGGGCCCAATCCAATGTTTCCGAAACACAGGGCTTCTTTTTAAGATCAAGATCACGTATCTTGTGGATCGCATCGATCAACTGACCGGCCAATCGATCCGTAATTTTGGGAATTTTGAGTCTGACGATTTTCATTTCAAGGTCGCGACCCGGATAATCGATATACAGGTGGATGCAGCGCCGCTTCAAGGCATCGCTCATGTCTCGCGAATCATTGGAGGTCAAAAATACAAAGGGTATGCTGCGCGCCGTGCGGGTGCCCAGTTCGGGAATGGATACCTGAAAGTCACTCAGCACTTCTAAAAGAAACGCCTCGAATTCAGGATCGGATTTATCGACTTCATCGACAAGCAAAACAACCGGCTGTGCGGATGAAATGGCCTGCAGCAGCGGTCGCGGTTGAATAAAACGTTCGGAAAAGAAGGCATCTTCCTGCGCCGCGATGCGATCCACCGCTTCCGGCAGATTTTGAGCGCCGGCAACCACATCATCAATTTTTTCTTTCACCATCTGCGTATAAAGCAGTTGCTTGGCGTACTCCCACTCATAAAGTGCTTTGGTTTCATCCAGCCCCTCGTAACATTGCAGACGAATCAATTCACGTTCCAGACTGCGGGCCACGGCTTTTGACAGCTCCGTTTTACCCACTCCGGCAGGACCTTCCACCAGCACCGGTTTCTGGGTTGCCTGGGCCAAAAAAACGACCGTGGCAATCGTTTTTGAACAAATATAGTCGGCCGACTCCAGCGATTCAGCCACATGGTCGACATTTTTAAATTTCTTTAATTTTTTAACCATCAAAATTCACCCGGATCTATCGTGCGGTTGTTAAAAGTATTTCTTATTTTGTTCATAGCACACCGCCCATTCAGATTAAATGATAATCTGCAGGAGAGCAGGTGGGTATTCTGGCGACATTTGAAAGGGCTTGAGATGAAAGCAACAGCAATGAATTTAGGAGATGACCGGTTTTTATCCAACTGATTTGATTTCTACATGATATTGTAGTATTTCAAAATTATCTTAAACTATAACAATATTTATACCATGGCTTTCAATATTCGTTAAGTTTGCCGGCTCACAAATCAAGACCACCCGGAAACAAAAGCCCTTTCTAAAACCGATCCATCGTCCCAGGGGTCATCCACCATGACAAAATTTAAACGATTCCACCTTAAAAACGAGATGCTGGTTGCCAATTTTTTGGCCAATTTTATCGGTGTATTCTTTGTAAACGCCATGTTGTTTGTGGCTGAAGGATATCCAGATAAACAAATGTGGCAACATGGATTTCCCTATTGGGTAGATGCACTCTTTACGCCATTTGCATTTTCCTTTGTTGCAGTGATGACCCTGCTTTATGAAAAACCGATTCGACGCTATTTAAACCTGTCATTCAAACAGGCATCCATTTCCCGGGACCTTGAAACCAAGGCCCGCCGGAGGCTGCTAAATGAGCCTTTTGTCCTCATCGCCCTGTCTTTTAGCATGTGGCTTCTGGCCGCCACTATTTATCCCATAATTCATTGGGCCTATGGTTCCGGATTAAATATGGTTCAGCGCGCCTTGTACAACGCTCTCATCACGGGTGTCATCACCGTTACAGTTGCATTTTTCCTGCTGGAACATGTTTTACAAAAAAAACTGGCGCCTCTTTTTTTCCCGAATGGAGGCCTCACCACCATACCCAGGACCTTACGCATCAGAATCCGAACGCGCCTGATTGCGCTCTTGTTTGCCTGTAACCTGATTCCGCTCATTTCCATAATGCTGATTGTACAAAGGATCACAAGCACCCAGCCGGATTTGAACACAGCCATCCTGCAATTGCGTTCAGCCATATTTACCAATGTTTTTATTTTTTTGGGCCTCGGCATTTTTCTAACCATGCTGCTGGGCAGGAATTTATCGATTCCCTTTAAAGAAATCGTTCAGACTTTGAAATGGGTCAGAAACGGGCGCTTTGACAAGAAGGTACAGGTCACCACCAACGATGAAATCGGCTATACCGGTGATGTGATCAACGAAATGACCGACGGGCTTAAAGAGCGTAAGCGCCTGCAGCAATCCCTGGATCTGGCCATGGAAGTCCAGCAAAATCTGCTTCCCGGGAAAGATCCCGAAATTGAAGGACTGGATATTGCGGGCACCAGCATCTATTGTGAAGAAACCGGCGGAGATTATTACGACTATCTGATTGCCGGTAAAGACGGTCAAAAAAAGATTTGTGTTGTGGTGGGCGATGTCTCTGATCACGGCATTTCTTCGGCATTGCTCATGACCACGGCGCGGGCTTTTCTGCGTCAGCGTACCTCGAGATCGGGTGAGTTGGATCAGGTGGTCACGGATGTCAATCGACAGCTAACCCGGGATGTCGAAGAATCCGGACGCTTTATGACGCTGTTTATCTGTGAGATCGACCGCGACAATCAGGTCATTCACTGGGTAAACGCCGGCCATGACCCGGCGATGATCTATGATCAGCAATCCGGCAACTTTGAAGAGCTTGCCGGTAATGCGCTGCCGCTGGGCGTATCCGAGGTGAGTGCCTATCAAAAATTTCAGAAAGAGATTAAGCCCGGTCAAATTATCATGATTGGTACCGATGGCATCTGGGAAGCCCAAAATCCAAAAAGAGAAATGTTCGGCAAAGAGCGATTTAAAGATGTCATCCGTCAGTATGCCGACCAGCCGGCCAAAGAAATCATTCAAGCGGTTATCAAAGAGGTTGACAATTTCAGTCATCCGCAGGAAAAAGCGGATGATGTTACCCTGGTTATCACCAAAATCACATAGAAGCTATATCAAAAATGCATCAATGCAAGTGCGCTAAAGTTAAAAGTGATCTAAAGTGACTAAAGTTGATGAATTCTGCCCGTCGAGAGCCTCTGGGTCGAACGATCATTTTTATAAATGATGGAGCCCAGCGACTCTTTAACTTTAGTCACTTAACACTTTAGTTCACTCTAGTCGCTTTTTTAAACGTGACCTGCTATTTATAAGACAGCTTCTAGTTTGTTGAGTTGGATTATTGAATTTTTTATTGATACAGGAGGAGAAAATGGACAAACCGATTGATAATTTTTGGCAGATCAGGCTCGCAGATGTAAAAACTGCACTGGAATCCAATAACTTCGAGGTCTTTTTAGCAGACAAAAAAGAGGATGCGAATAAAATTGTTCTAGACAGCCTTATTCCCCAATTAGCCCCCAGGACCGTTTCCTGGGGCGGCTCCATGACCTTTACGGGCAGCGGACTTTACAAAGAACTGAAAGACAGCCCGGATTTAGAAATCTGGGACACTTTCGATAAGAAAATTTCCGACGAAGAAAAAAATCAGCGGCGCCGACAGGCGCTGCATTCCGATCTGTTTATCACCGGAACCAACGCCGTCACCGAAGCCGGACAACTGGTGAACCTGGATATGATCGGCAACCGAATCGCGGCGTTGACCTTCGGTCCTCGCTGGGTCATCATTGTGGTCGGGCGCAACAAAATCGTACCCGATCTGGAGGAAGCCATGTTCCGGGTGAAAAATTATGTGGCTCCCACCAATTCCATGCGATTGGATAAGAAAACGCCCTGTGTGAAGACATCTTATTGCGAAGAATGCAAAAGCCCGGACCGTATCTGCAACACCTGGACCATCACCGAAAAATCATTTCCCAAAGGCAGAGTAAAAATCGTACTCATTAACGAGGATTTGGGGTTGTAAATTGATTTAAACTTGACATGAAACCATCAATTGTCTACATATCTTTAGAAGCGGTTTCAAAACCCCATCTAACGCCCAAATACGGCGTTGCGAGCTTCTGCGAAATGCTCACATACTCCCGTGTATGCTGCGCTTTCTCATCAGCTCGCGCCTTGCCTTTGAACGTAATCTGAGGTTTTGAAATCACTTCTATAAACTTAGGTGGGGGTGGCTGAAATCAGCCTGAGATTATACCCTTGGAACCTGATCTGGGTAATTCCAGCGAAGGGAACGTGTGGAGCAGATCCGCCTCACATTTTCAAACAAGCCGTTTCCT
>PVMS01096573.1_pt1 | contig 33104 bp, 23 predicted proteins | sample 1853461 | NCBI WGS metagenome assembly PVMS01 (sample SAMN08582032, study PRJNA380276) | Marine sediment metagenome, whole genome shotgun sequencing project. | isolation source: ocean sediment barecode stripped | collected 2017
CTTGGTCTCTTTAACGGGCAGATTCGAAAGTTCCTCCTTGGCAGCTACAATCAGCAAGAATTCGAGCGGTTTTCAAAAAAATTAGCGCAGAATGAGGCTGCCTTATCGAACCTTCGCGATCGTAAGGAAACAATACAAAGAGACATCAGAGCGTTAATTGAAAAAAAAGAAGATATTGGACAGATGATTGTAGCTGCAAAGGAGGAACTTTCGAATCTGCCCGTTAAAGAGACCAAGCAAGAAAGGCTGCTGTTGGAGCAGCGACTGCAATCAGCGCGAACCATTGCAGCCGGCAGACTTGCCGTTGTAGATAGTCGCAGAACGACTTTAGAACAAGTAGAGGAGCAGTTAAAAAGAGCCCTTCAGGATAGTCAAGATCTTCATGACCAGCGAATTAATCTTAACCTGGCATCACTTGAGGATAAGGTAGTTGAGCTCGAGAAACAATATTTGGAAGCTGCTGATCGATTGGCGCCTGCCAGGTTAAATCAAAATCTTTTTCAAAAAGGTCGTGGGGATTTGGAACAAAAATTAGACAGGCAGCAGTCAATTAACGATGGTTTGGAAGCGGCGTATACCCAAGCCAGAATCAAGAGTTCCCAACAAGAAAATAATGTCCAGGGATTGAGAGAACGCATCCAGACGGATTTAGGAATCGTCAGTCTGCCGGCAGAACATCATAACGTCCAGACACCCCTCCCCATGTCCGATATTGTTGAAGTGCTGCCAGTTGTCGAAGAATTACCGGATGATATTGAAAGCTCAATTCAGCGTCTCAGAGGGCAGTTGAACCGAATAGGCGCCATTAATCCGGATGCCCCAACGGAACATCAGGAACTACAAGATCGCTTTGATTTTCTACAAGATCAGGTAGCTGATCTAGATGTGACGAGCGAACGCCTCCAGGAAATAATTCAGGAACTTGATGAGTTAACGTCCAAATCATTTGCTGAAACTGTCGATCGAGTTGACAAGGAATTTCAGAAAGTCTTTACTCGTCTATTTGGAGGAGGCGTTGCTCAACTCGTTCTTACTGATCCCGATGAACTGGCTATTAGCGGTGTTGAAATTGTCGCCCGATTACCGGGCCGGCGGGCTCTTAATTTGGGGCTCCTCTCAGGTGGCGAAAGAGCGCTAACGGCCGCAGCTCTGGTATTTTCGCTTCTGATAGTATCACCGACGCCATTCTGCGTACTGGATGAAGTGGATGCGATGTTGGATGAAGCCAACATCACTCGATTTCGCGACATGTTAAGTGAGCTGAGTCAGCAAACACAATTTGTGGTCATCACTCACAACCGGGGAACGATCCAGGTAGCCGATAACGTTTATGGCATCAGTATGGGTCCAGATAGTTCCAGCCAAGTAATCTCGATTAAACCAGAAACTTATATCTCGACTTCAAGCCAAAGATAACGAGTAGTCTGGACTTACAGCATCAATCAAACATAATTGCCCAAGGAGCATCAATGGAGTTTACTGACTGCCGGTATCAGGATCCGGTGTTGGTTCCAATGTTACAAATGGCGTTGGCGTTGGCGGAACTAGAAATCGGGGGTCGATCGCTGGTAATTTCGGTATGTTCGCTAACCATCGATTGAAAGATTCTACTCCAGCCACCCTCCTGCTCTGAAGCCAATTACTAAGCAGTTCTCGTTCCGCGTTTTGAATAGCTGACTGGGAAAGTGGCCTGATTTCCTTGCCGGTAACGAGGATTATGTAGTAGGTATCATCCTCATCTTCCGTTAATCCCGCCACAACAATAACAGCGCTCGTTTCGTTGAATGGAAGTTCAAAGACAGTGTCGCCAACAATTTCATCAAAGAGTGTATTAACATTCTCTTGAGTACGCCAAAGAACTTCGCTTGCCATTATTGGGCTCTCATCATCAGGATCAGGTGGAAGACTACGGATTTTATTCCAAAATGCTACGTAACCATCAGATGCGATCTCTTCGAAAGAGTCATCAGCTTCTTCCTGCGAGCTAAATTGAAGATAGAAGAAGCTGGCATGTAGATCTTCAGCTGGCAATTCTTCTTCTAAGACTAAATCCTTCTGCAGAAGCTCTTGATACAGTTGAGCCTCGACTATCTCTCTCAAGGATTCTTCCGGAATACCTAAATCTTCCAACCGGTCAGAGGTCTCCTTAAGACTCTCCTCAAAGGCCTCTATCGAAACAGGCGTTGAGGTCGGAAAAGGGGTGCTAGTTGGCCCGGGTGTGAAGGTGGGAAACGGCGTGTTTGTTGGCACAATTTCCGTAATTACAGCAGTTGGAATCGGTGTTAGTGAGGGCGTTGGCGCCATTGTTTATGTGGCAGTTGGCTCCTCAGTGGGCGACGCTCCTCCAAAATAACCAAAACTCTCTTCGATTTCATTTTGGATATCAGCTTCAGAGACAATGATACCTCGGGCCTCAGCTTCCTGCCTTATTAAAACCTCATCTATCATTTGGTCTAAGACAGCCTGGCCTAATCTTTCTGAATCTTGCGTTAGTAATAAAAGCTGCTGACCGGCAAATTGTTGAACTTGACCGATATCTTGTCCAACTGCTTCCGCTAAGTCTTCTACCCCCAAGATCAACTGAGCACGTTGGAGACGTACGCGGCTGCGCCATTCATCCATGGATATTTCGAGATTGTTAACCTTGGCAACAGGCAAACCTGGTTTTATCAAGAATTCGTTCGTCAATCCTGCCACAAGCACAATAATCAGCAGCAGCACAACGACGCCAATCACCAGCAGTATTTGCCGCGTCTGCCTTGCTTCTTTTCGGGCAATCAAAATTGCCTTGCGGCTTTGCCGCTGCCTCTCTTCTGGAGGCGCTGTTTTCTTTTTAGCCATCAATCATTCCAAATCTATAATCAATCGACAACAAAGGGAATCAAAGCTAGATGACGAGCACGTTTAACAGCTTTGGCCAATGCCCTCTGGTGTTTGGCACAGGTTCCGGTTTGCCTTCTTGGCCGAAGACGGCCGTGTTCAGTCATATATCGTCGCAGGACTTCGTATTCTTTGTAATCGATATAACTAACTTTTTCCACGCAAAAGGCACAGATTCGCCTCTTACGATGATAGGGACTGCTTGCAAAGGAATCTCTGCCTCTTGATCTATTATCCGCATTCATTTGGTCTCTCTCCAGATTGAGCCATAGGCTCAGCTACGTACCTTAATACCTCGCCAATAATCCACCTGCCCTAAAAACCGGTCACTATATGCCAGCCATAATAATAGGGTGGATTACTTAAAGGTTTGGGGTCTTATTCGGGCTTACGAACTATAAGATGACGTAAAATATCATCAACATAAATAATATTCCGTTCAACCTCATGGATTTTCGTGGGATCCAATGTGGCTCTGTAATGAACGTAATATCCTTCCTTGATTTTTTCTATCGGGTAGGCCAGGGTACGCCGTCCCCAATGATCAACTTCTAACTTCTGATCGCCTTCTTCTCCCTGGACCAGCCATCCCTCCACCCGCTCCAGGACCTGGTTCCGAGCATCGTCATCTAAGTCTGGTTTTATAATAACCGTAACTTCGTACTCTCGCATGTTGCATTACCTCCGTTCCTTGGATTTGCTTTAGCAAGCTTCAGCTCTTCTCGCTCGAAGAGCGGAACACGTAGACCGTCAAATCGACGGCAACGCACAACAGTCGAGAATAATATCACAAATCAGAATGTTATCAAATCTTCCTTTCCTTTAGCCTTCTTACGTCATCATGTATAATGGCCCGCTTTTAATTATAAGTAGGATTACACTGGCGGGGCCTAATTAATGGTCTTCAAACACCTTCATCGACATATTCGCACATTTTATTTCATTATTTTCAGCTTGTTTGTTTTTGTCACCCCCAGTGGCGGGGAAATAAATCTAATTTCAAATGATTTCGACCATGCAGTGGCTGAGGCACAGGGCCAAACGAAGCTGGTACTAGCTTTTTATTACGCCTGGTACGACCCAGGTTCTTTCGGACCTGGCCTAACCCCCTTTCAACCCCCAGAACCTTACGCCTCATCTGATCCTGGTGTCATTCAAAGACATGTTGAACAAGCGCGCTCAGCCGGTATCGACGCGTTTGTTCAAAGCTGGTACGGTCCATCTCCTAATCAAACAGATTCAAATTTTCGCCTTCTCCTCGATTTGGCTTCCGCAAGTGGGTTTAGAGCTGCAGTAGATTTCGAAACTGGAAGCCCCTATTTTAAAAGTAATGGCGACAGGATTACTGCCTTAAGCACACTCATTTCAAGTTATCTCAGCCATCCAGCATATCTTCGGGTTGATGGCAAGCCAGTAATTTTCTTTTGGGCCAACGGGCTGCTGACAGTTGATGATTGGAACGCTATACGAAATACTGTCGATCCAGGCCGCAGTACAATTTGGATTGCTGAAGGTGGTCAGAGTGATTATCTGTCTGTCTTTGATGGTTTGCATCTTTATAATATCGCCTGGTCAGATAGCCCTGCGATAACCGCGGCCAGTTGGGCACAAAACACACGGGCCGCATCCTCAAGTTATGGCAGATATAAGTATTGGGTTGGCACCGCGATGCCAGGCTTTGATGATGCATTGCTCGGCCGCGGCGATGCAACGCTTATCCGTTCGCGTGATGGCGGTAGCTTTTACCAATCTAGCTTTTCTGCCGCGGCCGCAAGCAGCCCGGATATGATTATTATTAACTCATTCAATGAGTGGAAAGAAGGCAGCAATATAGAACCCAGTAATACATTTGGCAGCACCTACCTAGATTTAACGGCTCAACTCAGCAGCGGCTTCAAATCAGGTAATTTGAGGCCAATTAGCCAAATCGCTCCAACTGAAGGTCCGCCGCTTACGCCCCTACCCACCATTACACCCGGCCCCACGTCAACGCCAACAGCTACGTCTCTTCCAACCAGCAGCCCGACCCTAGTCGCTTCGCCAACCGCCGGTCCCGATGGACGGTATATTTACCAGGTGCAGCCTGGAGACACCTTGACTTGGATTGCAGACCGCTTTGGAGTAGCTCTCTCAAATTTATATGAATTGAATGAATTGGAAGCGACCTCTGTCCTGATCGTAAACCAGGAAATTATTCTTGGGTTTAGAAGCGCTGCGTCTGGATCGCCATTCGATGCCGATTTCCCAGGCACGATAACAAAAGAAGACGGTACCATTATTTATACCGTGGTCGAAGGAGATACCCTGTTCGGTATCGCTAGCAGGTATAATCTCGAGCTTGTCGACTTGCTCGATCTCAATGACAACATGATGGAAGAGTCGGTATTGTTGCCCGGCAGAACATTGGTAGTCGGCCGCAAGCCTGTGCCCGCCGAAACTGGCGGTTCAACCCAGCTTCCGACAATTGAAGCTACCGTAACCAGGACTCTTGTTCCGACCAAGGATATTCTACCCAACCCCTTACCTACGATTACTCCTTCCCCAAGAATGCTCTTGGAGTCTGAGCCAACATCTACGCCTAGCAGCTCGGACCCTGGCATAGATAACGCCCAATTACCGGAAGGGCTGCTTTTAATTTTCTTTGGTGTTATCTTGTTGCTGGCCTCTGTCGGTGTCTTTTTCCTATATTTAGGGCGAAGAAAATAAAGAAGAATCGCTTGCCAAGATCTCTATCATGGCTAGCAAGGACTCACTTTACATAAAACGCCTGATCTAAAGCCTCAGAGATAGAACTCACGCCGACTTTCTTTATTCCGCCAGCAGTTATTTCCGATTTGCTTGCTTCTGACTTAGGCATAATGCAGCGGCCAAAGCCTAATTTTGCAGCTTCCTTTAGGCGCCAATCAATTTGGTTGACAGATCTTATCTCACCGCTTAATCCCAATTCACCGATGAATGCGACATCTGCATGAACTGGCCGATCTTTAACGCTGCTGGCAATAGCGACAGCGATCGCTAAATCTGCTGCAGTCTCCTTAAGCTGAATGCCGCCGATAACATTGGCATAAATATCCTTGTCATGCAACCTGATTCCGGCTCTACGTTCTAAGATCGCGGCGATTAATAGTAAGCGCTGGAAATCAACGCCGCTAACCGTCCTGCGAGGATTTGAAAAAGCAGTGGCATTCACTAACGCCTGGATCTCAACCAACAGCGGCCGGGTGCCTTCGAGCATCACAGCGATCGTCGATCCTGAAGCCATAACCTGCCTGCCCTCCAAAAACGCCTGAGAGGGGTTAGGAACCTCTTTCAGTCCGCTGCTCGTCATCTCGAAAACGCCAACTTCATTCGTCGGCCCAAATCTATTCTTGACAGTCCTTAAGAGACGATATCGATGGAAAGGATCCCCTTCTAAATTGAGTACAGTGTCGACGATGTGTTCAAGAACGCGCGGTCCAGCAATGGCGCCCTCCTTGGTGACATGACCAGCAAGAATGATCGTTATCGTTTGATTCTTGGCCACTTCTTGAAACCGGCTGGCACATTCTCTAACCTGGCTGACGCTTCCAGCGGAGGATGTTAATTCCGCTGTGAACGTTGTCTGTATGCTGTCGATAATCACCAGGGCTGGTTTGACTTCTTCGATGTGTGTAAGAATAAGTTCATATCCAGTTTCAGTTACGAGATACATTTCCTCTGCAGAAACCTGCATCCGATCGGCCCGCATCTTAATTTGTAATTCGCTCTCTTCTCCAGAAACATATAAGACCCGACCGTGCGTCCGTGCAAAATGTCCAGCAATTTCAAGCAGGAGGGTAGATTTACCTATCCCCGGACTTCCGCCGATAAGTAGCAAAGATCCAGGAACAAAACCCCCTCCTAACACCCTGGAAAATTCGTCAAGTTCGATCTTTAATCTCTTACCGTCGCTAATCGACAGCTCATTTAACCGCTTAGGTTGGCTTGGATGGATTAATTTACCTCGCTTTAACCTCTGTTGAGTTGAAGGAATGACCGTAATTTGCTCGACCATAGTGCCGAATTCACCACACTGAGGGCATTTTCCCATGTATGCGGCTGACATTCGGCCGCAACGCTGGCATATAAATTGAGAACGGCTCTTTGTCACAACATTATCCTTGTTTACCTGAACTCTATCACAGAATTATGTCTTTTTGCTAGAATAAACTTGTGAACTACAAACATAATATAAAAATCAAGAGATCTAAAATTATCTTGCTCGCAACAGGACTAATTTGGGTGTCCTTTGGGCTATTAGTTCTATTTATACAATTCCTTATTCCACCGAAGATAGAGATCAAGTGGGAAACCGGATCAGAGTTTGATACCGCTGGCTTTAACATTTACAGGAGCGAAGATAAATTTGGACCTTTTGAACAGATAAATCGCACCCTGATACCAAGCTTATCCGATGCAGCGGCCGGAGGCTCTTACAGTTTTATTGATGAGAATGTTCAGCATAGTCAGACTTACTTCTACCACCTGGAGGATGTCGAATTTGATAATGCGACGAAACTTCATGAGCAAATATCTATTACAGCGCCAAAATATTCCTGGATTGGTATCCTTCTTGCATCATTATCCGTTGTGACTGGTCTCATTCTTATTGGAGTATATCTATGGAGATAGACGTAATATGAATCCTTCGCATGTTCCAACAATTTCTTCTACCCTAATTTGGCGGGAGCTGGATGATGGAACCGTAATAGTGACCCCCGAAGAGGGTAAAGTCCGGGTTCTTAATCGCACGGGCACTGCCATCTGGATGATGATAGATGGCGGTCATTCATTGGTGGACATCGCGGAGAAAATTTCTCGGAAATTCGAAGTTAGCAGAGAAGAGGCATCGGAGGACGTTGAAAATTTTCTTGCAGACCTGACAAGAAAAGGGCTGATTAGAATCTAATACTGGCAAACCAGCACAAAGAATTATGGATATCCGACGCCTCTATTATCTAATCTTCCCCCTCTTCATCGCAATGATGCTAATCGGAATAGTAATCGTAAGCGCATCAGCTGCGGACACGATTAGTGGGGTAAAGGATGAGAGCGGAGCGTTGGTCTCTAATTTATCGGTAACCTCCCAGAAGCTTTCCTTTCAATTAAATACGGGCCATATATCAGTTGATCCAGCAGGGTACATCAACGTAAATGGCCTCCAAGACAGGTTGAAAATACCGAACTTTCCCGAGCTTCCCTTCTTCACAAGTTTTGTTCTATTACCCCCAGAAGCCACCGTTGAGGTAGTTGTTGGTGAAGTTGTTTCCAGACGTCTCAAGACCGTGCAAATCGAACTCTTCCAGCCAGAAAGTGAAACCGTCATCGTCCAAGATCTTGATAGTTCCTCAGGCAATATTATCAAGCGCATACTTGACATTGACCGGGCCGAAGAACCGACATCGGGTATCTACCCAGGTGCGCTGTACAAGGTAAGCGAACCGATGTATCTCCGGGATTTACGATTAATAAGGATTGATCTCTTTCCTGTTCGCTATGAGGCTGGCAGCCGGCAGTTGGTCCACTCCCCCCAACTAGCTGTCGAGGTTAATTTTATAGGTGCTGTCTTTGAAAACCTTTTACTCGGTTCAAGCGTGGACGAGGGCCATGTTGATATGATCTCTGATCTTCTCATCAATCCTGAGCAGCTAAGCGCCTGGCGGAGCTTGCCACCTGAATTTGGTGATATGGATCCCGGGCTTCCTATTGGACAGGATGTCTATAAGATCGAAATTATTGAAGATGGAATCTACGAATTGGATTACACTGACCTGGTTTCTGCTGGTATGGATGTTGACAGTATCAATCCGGCAACTTTGGAGATGATGTACCGCGGCAAACCAGTAGCTTATGAATACATTGGGAACAGCTCCGATGGTCAATTTGATCTGGAAGATAGTTTGCGATTCTTTGGATGGGCATTCGACGGCCCAAGGTTAGAGAAGCAGTACGTAAACGAAAATGTTTTTTGGCTTTGGGCTAACGGGACATCCGAAAATATTAATTCCATCCAGCCGGTACTAGGTACACCTGTAACTTCATTTATGGAAAGTATCACCAGAGAACCGGAGAACGTATGGTTTAGCAGTTGGACAGATCAATGGGATTCGTTCCCCAACGATCCCGATGCCTGGTATTGGGAAAAACTACCAGAGAAAGGGCCTGACCCACTTACACTGACTTATCAGATAAACCTGCCCGATCCAGTTGATATTGGACAGGCCGGTCTTTTGATTGCTGAATTTTCTTCTAAATGGAATCCAGTAGTTGGCGGAGGAGATATTTCCCATACGGTTAAGATATACCTAAACGATCAACCTTCTGGGGGAGAAGCATCATGGCTTGGAAAGAAAAACATCAATATTGATGCAGCCTTGCCTGCAAATTATGTACTTAATGGCGCTAATTTCGTAACAGTTGTTTTAGCTACGGAGAGCAATACTTCATCTAATGAAGCAATCTATCTTAACAGAATAACCGTTGATTATGAGCGGCAGATCAGAGCGGTGTCAGATCAATTATTATTTAAGGATGTTGGCGGCGGTTCCCGCCAGTTTCAAGTTCGTGGTTTTCTCAGCGGCGTTCAAGAAGATATTATCGTCTGGGACATTTCTGATCGGACGAAACCGGTTTCGATAAGTTCGCCCAAGGTCTCGGCCAAAGGAGCTGACAATACATATACGGTGACCTTTGGGACAGACAGATCGACCCAAGCAAGTTACATAATCTCAACAGGCGACAACGTTTTGAAACCTGTTGGTGTTAGCCGCTATCTGCCACAAGATCTTTCGCCAAATGGAAGTGGCGCTGAATGGATAGCTATAACCCATAAAGAGTTCATTACTGAAGCGAACAGATTAGCCGCACATCGTTCGAAAGAGGATTATGGGGGTTTTCAGACTGCCGTGATAAACGTCAATGATATCATAAACCAATATGGATATGGTCTGCCTATCCCCAAAGCCATCACTGGATTTTTATCCTATGCGCTTGGTTATTGGGACATAAAACCAAGCTATGTCACCTTGTTTGGCGATGCAACATACGATCCTCATAACAACCTGGGAAAATCCGATCGGCAATTCGTTTTGACAAATCTCGATTTCGTCGACCGGTTCCAGGGCCAAATTCCATCGGATCTGAAATTTTCAACGATCACGCCAGGTGATCTTTTTCCAGATTTAGCTGTTGGAAGAATCCCTGCCCAGACCTTGGGCGAGGCATCTGCTGCCGTCAATAAAATCAAAAGCTTTGAAGAAAATCGCCTTCTTCCAGCGGATTGGATGCTAAATGTAGCTTACCTGGCTGATCAAACAGATCTAGCTGGCGATTTTTGTCTGGAAAACGAACTAACCGCTATCCACTTCCCCAGTCAATTTAAGCACATGCAATTCTGCTACGGGACTGCCCCGTATACCCAGACGAGCCCATCAGAAGTTCGCAATGACTTCATTGATTTTATAAATGATGTTGGCGCCACATTTGTTAATTATCGAGGGCACGGCTCTGTTGTCTCTTGGGGTGGCGGCATTGAGGCCATCATGAATACGGATGATCTACTGTGCGATAGATCCTGTTGGAATAATTCTAGACCTGTTGTCGTCGTTACAGGAGATTGTCTTGATAGTTTCTTTACAAGGCCCGGAACTGAAAGTCTGTCAGAAATTATGCTTCAGGCAGAGGGTAAGGGCTCGGCCGCTCATTTCTCATCCACCGGCCTCGGATTTTCCTATGAACATTCATTGATGGTTGGTGCATTTTATGATGGGCTGTTTATCAATGGCAGCACAGCAATTGGCGATGCTGTGAATTTTGCCCGGGCCGAATATATTCGACGTGGCATATCCCATGGGTGGCATGAATCGATATTATATACTTTTCTATTGACTGGTGACCCAGCCATGCAGCTTATGCGGCCGGAGCTCAAATTAACCAAGAGCGCTGAGAGAACAGATATAGTTCAAGGCAATGAGGTCACTTATACACTTAAAGTAGAGAATCTTGGCGTCTATCCAAGCATAGCTACCATTCATGACACCCTGCCTGATGGGCTGAGCTACATCTCTTCAGCATCTTCTGTGGGCATGGAAGTCAGTGTCAGTGGACAATCGATTCGCTTTGAACTACAGTTCGGAGATCTGCCACAGCATGCTGGTATCCCCTGGAAAGAATCAGCAACAGTCAATATTAAGGCTCGAGTTGCAGAAACCGCGAACCCAGGTTGGATCTACAATGATGCGTCAGTAACAGGCACCGGCATTGAGGCAGATACAGAGAATAACAAAGACTCGGCCGGCATTTTTATCAAAGAATATATTGATCCATCAAGCTGCTGTAAAATAAACTTACCGGTAATTTCAAATGATTAGTGATTTCTATTGGGGAAGTAAATTGAGGCGATTGTTTAGGTTTACTTTAATAGTTTTGGTATTCGCTTCTCTGATCATGATCGCCGCTCCGGCCAAGGGGGCTGTTACCTTGATCTATTTTCGTGGCGCCGGACTTAATGGGGCTGTTAAATTGGATTGGGCCACCGGGACTGAATTTAACACCGCCGGATTCTTCATCCGTAGATCAGAAAACGAGTCTGGAGTATTCAATGATCTGAATGAAATTGGATTTGTTCCTGCTGAGGGAGATGGCGTCATCGGAGCTGAATATTCCGTCGTCGATAATTCCACAGTTGAAAATGGAAGAACTTACTGGTATTTACTTGTGGAAATCGAAGCCAACAGCAATGAAAATATAAGCGGTCCAATTTCTGTCACCGTTGGCCTTGCCCCTCCAACATCTTCGCCTTTTCCAACTCGGACAGCTATTCCGATATCAGCAGCTACCCTGCCCCCCCCATCGACAACAGGCGCTGACAGTCCAACAGGAACGACTTTACCAGTGACCCCATCTGCCACATTGGCGAATCCCGCTCAAACCACTCCTTCATCTACCCAGCAGGCCGCTCTTAAACCCACAGCAATTGAAGTCACAACTGAATCAGAACAGATCGCTGACTCCAATATCAGGTCGATAAGTCAAGTGGCAACGCCTACGCTCTCCGCTGCCTATCCTCCCCCCATTGATGAAGATTCGGGTGACATCCAAGAACCGGAACCCGCTGTCAGTGAGCCAGCTTCTTACCCCCAGCCAGTTGAACCGTCTTTACAAGAGCCAGCCTACCCCCAGCCTGAATTTCTGCCAACCTTGTCGATTGGAGAGCCTCTTTCAACCCCACCCTCCGCCAACCAGTCCGGGCCTGGCGAAAGCATTGGCAGCAATTTCGACGACAGCCAATCGGCCGAAGCAGCGAGCAGCCAGAGTGCATCATCCACCACATTCTTGTGGCTAGGGTTTATCACAGCATTAATGATTTTCGTTTCTGGTGTTTTTGGATCCATCTTCTTGTTCGCCAGGCAGAGGAGCAGCGGGGATTAAGTGCCCTGGTGACCCAACAAAGATCTGGCCGGGTGCTAATTTTTTTCCTGGCAATCATTCTTACGTTTATTCTTGTTTTATTTGTCCTGTTTAACAAGAATATTTCAGGCCGAACAGCTAATAGCCCAGCTTCAAATGAAATTAATATCATTGTAGACGAAGATGCCTTATTTGGTGTTTCCCTCACCGATTTGAAGAGAGCTGGATTGAGGCTAGACACACTTAACTATGATGAATTAAACCTCTCAACAAGAGGCAACCAAGTACCATACATTATTTCTGAAGATCAGCTGATCTTTTTTGGGCAAAAGCCAACAAGCCGGTACAGAAACGGCCGGGCTTACACTCTTCATCTTGGATCTTCTGGAAAGCAAATGTCCGAAATTGTGCTCCCTTCGTCGGAAGGAGCGCAGCTGTTAAGCGTAAATAGGAGGGTGCGTTGGGAGGAGAATCATATTTATGACAGCCGGGCATCTATCGATGATGATCTTATTAGTTCTGATGCCGAACCCTGGTTCTGGACGACGCTCTATTCCGGTGATGCGTTTATCCATGATTTCGAATTGTCTGATATCGCACCAGGTGACAATTCTCTGAAGATGAGAATATATGGGGCAACTTCCAACCCGGATGTGAACAATGATCATGATATAGATGTGCAGTTAAATGGCCTTTCCTTAGGGACAGTTCGCTGGGATGGACAATCGGACAACCTGGCTGAATTATCCATCCCAGCGGGCGTTCTCGTGTCGGGAAAGAATCAGCTATTTGTTAATAATACGGATAGCGGGTCTGGTTTTCTAGACATTGTCCATCTCGACTGGATTGAGTTGGATTACTCGGCTGCTCCAGTTATTAATGAAAAACAATACCGCTTTTTTTCGCCTCCAGGGGCAATCGATTTTCAAAACCTAACGCAGGACACTTTTATTATTGATGTAACTGATCCCCAGAACCCGGTCAGGCTCATAAGTTCCTTCACAACGAACGAGAGTCCAATTATTTCCCTGCTGCAGGAAATAGACGCCATCCTTTCTGAGGAGGATATGCTCAGGAAACCCATAAGCATCAGCGCTGTTAGGCTGACAGATCTCAGGCAAAGTACAAACCAGGCTGACTTTATAATAATATCAGGAGAAGGGTATAAAGACTCTCTAGAATCATTGAAAAATTACAGGGAAGAACAGGGCCTGTCTACCATCATTGTAACGATTGAAGAGATATATGATGAGTTTTATCATAGCGATGATGGGCCAGAAGCGATCACCAATTTTTTAAAGTTTGCCAGTGAAGAGTGGTCAGATCCCAAGCCGAAGTACTTGCTGTTAGTAGGTGATGCGACTTATGACTATCGGAATTACTTAGGCTCAAAAGGTAGTGACCATGTGCCATCGATAATGATCCCCGTCGAATACAGTGGTGAAACCGTTAGCGATTCTAGAATGGCGGATGTGGATGGAGATTTGAGACCCGATTTCGCCGTCGGCCGCTGGCCGGTCGACACAGGCGATGAGGTTGAGACCCTTATAGAGCGAACAATCGCTTATGAGAAGGGAACTGTTTCAGATAACGTAATATTCACGGCCGACGAATCCAGTTTTGAATTCTCAAATCTAAATAAAGATATAATAGAGAGCAGCGAGCTGGCCAGCATAAAAAATTTCAATCTTGTTGATTCATCGGCCGGAAACTTTACTACACTCTGGAATCAAGGAGCCTGGCTTGTAAGTTATGCTGGTCATGGAAGTCTGGATCGATGGGGGAAAGATGGTCTGTTCACTTCAAGTGATGTCGAGATGCTAAGAGCTCAGACTACCTCCCCTATTGTCGTTCAATTAACCTGCCTCACTGGATTTTTTTCACACCCAACATTTCCTTCCCTGTCTGAAACAATGCTTCTCCATGACAAGGGACCGGTCCTTATTATAAGTGCAACCAGCCTGACCCTGTCCTCGCGTCAAAAGCCATTTGGTACTCAGCTGTTGAAGAATCTCATTGATCCACAGACGCTTAGGATTGGAGATGCAGTGCTCCAGGCCAAACGCGAGCTCCAGAGTGAAAATGACCCGGCGTTACAAGAGATTATTGATACGTTTACTTTGTTCGGGGATCCCACAACAGAAATAAAAAGGCCAAACGCAGTTTCATCAGGTTGAAATATTGGCATTGATGTCAACCTAGAAATTTAGAAGTAATTCCACAATCAATCAAGGAGCGTTAAAGGGTGCGAAGCGGCGGATTACCCTCCAGGTCGCTATCGGCGATTTCCAATAAATCCTGGTTAAGGATAGGTCTCAGCCTATTACTGGCAGCTGCGGCGATTTTTCTCTTGGCCCGCAACGTCAATATTGCAGATGTTCAAACTGCCCTAAGTGAAGCCGATTACTCCTTTATTGCCATCGCCATACTCATAATTTTATTCACTTTGATAATCAAAGTTTGGCGCTGGTACTGGATGTTCTACTCCGACGAAATTCGTCCTGGCATCAGCTCACTATACAGAGCAATGGTAGTAGGCCAATTCGTAAATTTCATACTTCCCCTGCGAATAGGCGAATTAGCCAGGGTGTATTCTCTTGATTTACAGACCGGGATCGGAAAAACTAAAAGCTTAAGCACCATAATAATTGAAAAAACCCTGGACTTAGTAGCCTTATTGATAAGTGCAGCGCTGCTTATCCCGTTTATAGTGCTCCCAGCGTTTATTGTGGACAATGGTTATCCTCTTGCTCTGGTAGCCTTATTGGTATTGGTCTCTTTAATCTATTTGGCTTATCGAACAGAACAAGTTACCACGCTTGTTCAAAGAGCATCTAAACCATTCCCAAATGGCGTTGAAAGAAAGATAAATCAGGTTCTCGTAGCTGGATTAAATGGTTTAAGTTCACTAAGAAATTGGCGATTAACGCTGTGGCTTGGCCTACTATCATTCCTAATCGTTATCTTAGCGATATTAACTCCATATGCCCTTTTCCGTGCATTTAACTTGCCGCTTGGCTTTGATGATGCCCTTATCCTTAATCTAGTGATGACATTAGGCATGATTCCACCCTCTACGCCCGGGAAAATTTTGGTTTTTGAAGGTCTTGTTATTCTTATGTTGAGACAATTCGGCATCGTTGATGGGAATCTAACCCTAAGCTATGCAATTGTCTTTCACATGGTGGTTGCACTGCCACAGATTGTGCTTGGAACGATTGCTTTTGCACGAGGTGGATTCAAGCTTACATCGGTTACGGAAGACGATGTAAGGCAAAAACAATCCAAAGGATCGTAGAGATTATTCTCATTGTCCTATTATTCTGGAGAAGGAAGAGTTGGCATTTCAAGGCGGATTCGCACGCACATCCTTACCGGCTTGTCAATCCGGAAATTGCCCTTATACATGCTTCCTCCAGGTTGCTCGAATTACACACTGACCGGCCCATTTGCCGGTCTTTATGCCAATGGTAATATAGCTCAATCTGTATTCATTCGTTGGAACCGGCGGATAGAACTGTGGGGAATATCTAGTACAGTCCTTGAATGAATCATACCCTTAATAAAATTCGGGCAAAATACCACATTAACCAAGAATATATATAAGGAACTTTTATTGCGATGGTGGAGAGCAAAGATAAATATGGCTCAGACTCTGAGCCTCCAAGCGTGACAGTAATTGTGCCAGCCTACAATGCGGAGGCAACTATTGAAGGCTGCCTGGAGGCTTTGCAGAACCAGACCTACCCCCGTGATCAATACGAGATAATAGTGGTCGATGATGCCTCAACCGACAATACCACCGAGATTGCGTCAAAGGCTGGCGTGGTAGTCATAGCTGAAGGAAAACTTGGAAAGTCTGGGGTCCGGAACCTTGGAGCTCACCGAGCAACGGGCGAGATCATATTGTTTACCGATTCTGACTGCGAGCCTATTAAAAATTGGATCGAGCTGATGGTGGCCCCATTCAGAGAGGTTGACGTCGCTGGCGTTAAGGGTGCATATTGGTCTCGGCAATCAAATCCCGTGGCACGCTTCACGCAAATCGAAGTAGAAGAGCGCTACAGGAGAATGGCTCAACAAGAGTCGATTAATTTTATCGATACTTATGCGGCCGGTTATCGGCGGGAGATTTTCCTGGCCAGTAATGGTTTTGATGAAACCCTACCAGAAGACGAGGACCAGGATCTTTCCTTCCGATTAGCTCGACAGGGGTATAAAATGGTTTTTGTTCCCCGGGCGCGCGTTTTTCACCAGCACACGATATCTGTTGGACATTATATCAAGCGGAAATATTCAATTGGTACATGGAAGCCATTATTAATAAACCGCTACCCAGAACGAATGATTACAGATTCACGCACGCCTCAATCGCTAAAGATTCAAATGGGCCTGGTGCTATTGATGATCGGACTAGTTGTTCCTGCGCTGTTTTCGAGACCTGCCCGCCGCTGGTTGCTTTTTACAATATTATCTTTTTTAGCGGCCTGTCTGCCATTTCTTAGACTAACGCTCCAATACGATCGTGAAATTGGTCTCATAGCATTTCCGATGTTATGGCTTCGAGCCGCTGCCTTGGCCTTGGGTTACATAAATGGGCTGATCCGTTTCCGCACTCGAAAAGAGGCTTAGCTCGCAGGAGTAAAAAAGTTGCCAGGTGAAAGAGTCAAACGTTACTATGAGATTGTCCACTAACCCAACGAGCTCCAGGTTGGAACGGCTGACCTTCCCGTCAATCCCAGCCGCTTTATGGACCCTAAAAGGCGCCATTACGCCAATTACAGCAGCTGTCATTGCAATTATTGCTTACACAGCCACCGTTTTACCTGACCTTACTTGGATGAACTACGGCAGTGATGGGGGCGAACTTATTTCCGCATCAGTAACACTGGGCATTCCGCACCCTCCAGGATACCCAACTTATGTCTTAATTGGAAAACTGTTTAGCTTCTTGCCAATTGGTCCGACAATGGCATATCGTTTCAATTTCTTTTCAGCTTTCTCGATGTCAATCGGGGTAGGATTTTTAACAGGGACTATTCTTCGGCAGCTCGCCCCCTTAAGAGGGAAACCAATAACCAAAAACAGTTCTGCCATTATATTGGGATTAGTTTTTGCTTTTATTCCCCTGGTCTGGAGTCAGGCAGTCATCGCAGAAGTCTATGCCCTAAATCTTTGCTTCATTGCAGTCACCCTATGGTTGCTCATCAGACCTGCCAATCAGCAAAGCTCAGTCCTGATTGGAATGTTCCTTGGTCTATCCATAACTACTCACCTAACATCGCTCCTGCTCATCCCACTTGTTCTATCTCAGATATCTTTCAGGTCTTGGCCCAGGTTGCTGGTGGGATTCTTTTTGGGGCTACTCCCAATCTTAATTCTTCCTCTCTTGAGTCTAAGTGATAGTCCAATCATTTGGGGGAACCCAACTTCGTTAGAGGGCTGGTGGTGGCTTGTCAGCGCAAATCTATATCAAGATAACTTACAATTACCGGAAATGTTTACAATTTTTAATTCTAACATCCTGATTGCTTTCACTTTTTTAACGATTATATTTATCGCGTGTTTTGTGATATTGAAGCATCGCGATACGTTTGCCCGCCTCTTCAAAATCCCCCTTAATTCAGCTATCATACTTACCGCTGGCGCCTATTTCGTATTTGCCGCCCTCTATAATTCAGATAATGCCCTCCTTTTTACCCTGCCCAGCTTTCTTCTGCTAACTTTAATATCGTCTAAATTTGCCTATAAGGCAGGGCTAAAGCTCATGATCTTGCCAATGATTTTAGTGGCGATAAACTTAAACGTATATCAGTATGCAGATCAATTATTACCAAGATCGATAGGTGAGGAAGCATTGAAAGAAGCCCCAGTGGGGGCCGTGTTGGTAACAAGCGGGGAGCGTACAACATTTACCTTGTGGTATCTTCAATTTGTGGAAGGTTATAGAGAGGACTTATTATTAATAGATAAGGATTTGTTTCAGTTTGATTGGTACCGTCAGCGATTAGGTGACAAATATCCGCTTCTTCTAAAATTACAGAGAGATGATCTAGATGTATTTTTGTCGAAAATCAGCGAGAAACGAGATGTCTGCATCATTAACATAGAAAATACTCTCCAACGGGCCTGTTCGGGACCGTAGAAAATTAGGTGTTGCGTTGGCTACAGCAAAACAGGATCTACCTGCTAAAAAAGTTAATAACATAAACAAAATGCCTCTCCTGCTTGTCATTGGAGGTGTCTTGCTGTTAGTGGGCTGGCTTGTGTCGCAAGCCATACCAGTCTGGCAGGCAGCGAATTCCTTGTTGGAAAGCCAGGCCCGAGCTGAATCATTGATGGCCAATGGACTGACAGAAATTGACCCAGATGATGCTGAGTCTCTTGTTTTTGATATTCATCGCGATGTCGAAATCCTGAATCGCCAGCTCGGACCTTTTCTCCCCCTGGCGGCAAAATTACATTGGCTGCCAAAAATCGGACCCGTTCTCTCTGTCGGACCAGAGCTGATGACCATGGCTGACGCCGGTTCCGACAGCGCCTATTATGCGATGAAGGGATTGAAGCCCGCGCTATCTATCTTACAAGACGAGCAATTGGCCGGGGAGGAAAGAATACGCCTTTTACTGGTAACGATAGATGGAGCAGAAGCAGAATTGATCCAATCTTCCAATGCCTTTGATCGGCTTCTTGAAGCTCGAAATAAAATCGATAACGTTGATGAGCTGCCCTGGCGAATTCGAACTCTCTTTGAAAGATTCGACCAGGAAATGCCACTAGCTCTGGCTGGTTTTAAGATTGCACCCATGCTCCCCGATATCATGGCCCTAGGAGACCAAAAGAATTATCTTCTCATTGCTCAGAACGAAGATGAGCTGCGTCCGACTGGGGGTTTCATAAGCGGCGCCGGGCTGCTAGAGATCAATGACGGCGCAATCTCATCATTAACCTTCGAGGACGGAAATTATATTGATGATCTGGAAAACAAACCGTATGATCCTCCCCCTCGGCCGCTTCAGGAATTTATGCTGTCAGAATTATTTCTCTTCCGAGATGCCAACTTTTGGTCAGATTTCCCAACTTCTGCCGAACAAGCGATGGCCTTATATTCTTATTCAAAAGAAGTTCCTTTGGATGGCGCCATTGCCATTGACCAGAACTTCTTAATTTTCCTTCTGCAGGCTGTTGGGCCAATTTATTCCAGTGATCTTGACCTGCAGGTAGACGCTCAAAATCTGATCGAGGAACTACGTTCTGCATGGGAGCCTGATGAAGGCGATGACAGGAGTTGGCTGCGTACGCGCAAGGATTTTATGGGACCTCTGGCCAATGCGTTGATGACTAAACTCCTAAGCGATTTTGGTTCGCTCGATCTGCTTAACTTAGCGAATTCTCTGATTGCCGCTGCTGACCAGCGGCACCTCCAAATTTACCTTCAGGATCCCAAAGCCTCAGCTGTTCTGGCAGATCTCGGTTGGAATGGCCAACAATTTTCAGAAGGAACAGCGGATTACCTTCAAGTCATCGATACAAATATGGGTTTTAACAAGGTAAACGCTGTTGTCGATCGGGAAATAGATTACCAGGTTAAATTGAATCAGGACGGCAGCGCCGAGGCTGTCGTAACTATTACATATACCCATGACGGCCAACGGGGAGAGGAAGAATGCAATCAGGGATTTCACACCTATAATCCATCTACGATAACTTACAACGCGATGGTAAATGATTGTTATTGGAACTATTTACGAGTGTATACTCCTGGAGAAAGTTCTCTGATATCTGCCACTTCACATCCCATCGCTGCAGAGTCATTAATATCAAATCGGCCATGGGATGGTGAGCTAACGACCTCATCAAATACCGGTGACTTATTTACTTCCTTTGAAACCTTCCTAAAAATTTATCCAGGAGAAGTAGTCTCCACAAAAATCGAATACAGCCTGCCTCAAGGCGCTTTTGAGAAAACAGAGGAAGGATTTAAATACAGCCTTCTGGTCCAGAAGCAAGCTGGAACGTCCGCCAACCCACTTGTAGTCAGGATAACAGCGCCTCCAGGGTTTACATTGTTTACCTCGTCACCTGAGCCAGACGCAATTCATGGAGATGAGCTATACTTTGAAACAGCACTTATCACTGATCAGATAATAGAATTACTTTTTAAACCTATACTAGAAGGTTAACAAGTCGTTTAAGAGTAAGCTGATGCCCAGGTCAAGCCGATTTATCAAGATTCTCCTGATTTTCCTTCTCAGTACCGTTCTAATATTAAGTATTGACGGCATATTAGATGCAAACAGCGGGACTTATAGATCAAATCAATCAACAGTTCCTACTAGGACGCCCACCCCTGTACCTGTTACTCCCAAACCCGGAGAATCATCGCCAACACCTCAACTCAGCCCAACGGTACAGACCGAGATAGCTAGCAGTCCAACAATTGATCTTGTTTTGACACCGGAGGGTGGGTATTTTTCAACAGCAGTACCGTGCACAGAGCCACCCACGGTTCAGGCTCTCGATAGCGTTAATATTAGAAAGGGTCCGGGTATCGATTTTGAAATAATTGGAGAGCTTGTCTTTTTAGAGGTCCGGCCGATTGTCGGCATTTCAGAATTTGTGCCTTGGTGGTTGATTGAGTTGGCAGATAAGTCTACTGGTTGGGTAATTGATGAAGCTGTTTCTGTTAGCGGGTATATAGGTAATGTTCCGGCTGCAGAGTCAGAATTAGCAGCGGGTGCAACACCGTCGCCTCAATCCACTTGGGCGCCAACGGTCGAACCACAATGTACTCCCCTGCCAACTCATACTCAAACACCCCCGGCAAGCAGCACACCAACCGAAAAATCAACGGCGAGTCCTGATATTACTGAAGCAACGGAGGCTGATAAAACGCCCACTGAAGAACAGATCAAGGGAACTCCAGATTCGTCAGAAGCAGCGCTTACGCCTTCACCGAAATTAACCAGCACGATCAAGATGACTGTCGAACAGCCAGCTGGTGATGAAACAATTTCTGAAACCGGGGATGAGGGATTTAATTCCAATGTCTTATTATTCATTGGGTTAGGATTGATATTAGTTGGCATCGTAATGTATATCGGGCGCCGTTTCATAACCTAGTGAGAGAGTTTATTTTTAATGGTTTGGCTCCACATAAGCTTAATAATCCACGAGTAACCTATAAAACAAAATAAGAAAAATAAAATGTCTGAAGAACCTAAATCCTATCAATTTAAAGCTGAAGTAAAACAACTTCTAAATATCTTAATCCATTCCCTTTATAAAGAGAGGGATATATTTCTCCGGGAGTTGGTATCTAATGCATCTGACGCTTTGACGCGTATCCATTTCGAGATGCTCACAAATTCGGTTGTTCTCGATCTAGAGGCCGATCTGGCGATCCATATCGATATCTCGGAAGATGGAAAGACATTAATAGTCAAAGACAGCGGGATTGGAATGACCCGAGTTGAATTGGTTAGGAATCTGGGCACAATCGCTCAATCAGGCGCTGATGAGTTTCTTAAAGCAATCTCCGATTCTGAGCAGGCGCCATCGGAAATTATTGGCCACTTTGGCGTTGGTTTTTATTCATTGTTTATGGTGGCTGATGAGGTAAAAGTCATATCTCGAAGTTACCAACCAGAAGCCCAACCGGCCGCCTGGATCTCGACTGGTGGCGAGGACTTTTCAATAGAACCCGCTGATAAATCAGACAGAGGTACAGAGATTCATATTAAATTAAAGGAGGATGCCAAGGAATTTTCGGAAACATGGCGACTGAAACAGATCGTTACCAAACATTCTGATTATATCGGCTACCCCATATATATCGGTGACGATCAGGCAAATCAGCAGGAATCAATTTGGCGAAGATCTTCTTCAGATATAAGTCAAGACGAATATGAAAAATATTACCAGCAGTTGACAATGGACTTTGAAGATCCGCTGATAACGATCCATCTTTCCTCTGACGCCCCATTGCATATTCGTTCACTAATGTTCATTCCAGCTAAGAGAGAACGCGGAATCTTGAATCTACGTCAGGAACCTGGCCTTTCTCTCTATTCACACAATGTATTAATTCAAGAATTTAACAAGGACTTATTGCCAAAGTGGCTAGAATTCGTAGTCGGCGTCGTTGATTCAGAAGATCTGCCGTTAAATGTCAGCCGGGAAACAGTTCAGAGCACTCGTGCAATGGCCCGTCTGGGCAGGACACTGCGTCGTAGGTTATTGCGAGAAATTAAAGAAATAGCCGTATCTAATTCCGAAAAATATTCGATATTTTGGGATCAATATGGTCCAATATTAAAAGAAGGGCTCGCCCTTGAACCTGATTCAAAAGACGAACTCCTACCCTTATTTCGATATCGATCACTAAAATCTTCCGATAATTTGATATCTTTAGATGACTATGTTAAAGCCTTTGCAGAAGATCAAGCTGAAATATATTACATTGTTGGAGAAGATCTTGAGTCAATTCAATTGAGTCCCCATCTAGATTTATTTCGAGACCGCGGTCTAGATGTTCTCCTGTTTATTGACCCCATCGATCCCTTTTTACCGCAGGCTATTTCAAGCTATCAAGATTTTCCACTGCGTAACATTGATGATGCTTCTCTCGAATTGCCTGAAGATGTGAAAAGTGAAAAGCTTGAAGAATCAGAGGGTATAGATGATAAGATATTCAACCAATTAATTGGACGTTTTGTTACTTCCTTAGGAGACAAAGTTCTTGAAGTTCGGGAATCCAAGGTTCTTAAAAACAGTCCTGTTCGACTGGTAACGCCAGAGGATAGTCCTACAAGGGACATACAACGTGTGCAGAGATATTTAACAGAGGACTATGAGATCCCAAAGAAGATCCTGGAAGTCAATCAAAGGCACAACTTAATATCCGATCTTGCCCGGATATTAGATGAAAAGCCGGAGGATGAGATCATCAATCTGATAATCGAACAACTTTTTGAAAGTTCTCTTATAATGGAGGGATTACACCCAAACCCGGCTAAGATGCTGCCTAAGATTGAACGACTTTTAGAATTGTCAGCAGGTCGATCATTGGAAAAGTCAGACGATTAAGGTACCAGTCTACAAGTCTAAATATCAAGAATCTCTCGGGTCCAATACGTTTCTTAATAATGAACGACCAACACGCTTTGAATCATCAGGATCATCACTATTTTCGACTACAACAACGACCGCGTACAGCGGGTTAGAAGCGGGGGCCAGGGCAAGATACCAGCTGTTGTTCGTAGATTCCGGTCCTGAAATGACAGAAGTATTAAATTCAGCTATCCCCCGATCAATAGGCAGCAGCCCTTTAATCGCATTGGCAGTTTCTGGTGATACTGCTGATGAAACAGTCTGGCTCACGTCCGGAGAGTGCCATTCACCCGAACTGCCGTGAATCGCATCAACAAGCTGGGCAGCGACCAATTTACCCTCGTTCCCCAATACTGAAAAAGCCAACCCAAGTTCAAGCGGACTGATGATTAAACTGTCATATCCAACGGCCGATAGCAGCAGATCCTCAATTACGGTTTCTCCTCCTTGGTCCACCGGAATATTGGATTGAAGCGCACTGGTAAATCCAAAATCCATAAAAATCTGCGCCATGGCTTCTTCCCCAATATCTATCGCTATGTCTTGGTTAGGTCCCGGGCATGCTCCTGCTAAAACCTCTTTCCAGCCTGTCGAGCCATCGATATTACCATTACACTCTATATATTCTCCGTTAATTTGAACCCGTTTATTTACTTCAAATAGTACATCAGTTAGTTCAATATGGTTCTGATCCATGGCTCCCGCCAATATTAGTGGCTGTAAGGTCATACCTGGTTGGTATTGACCTTGGGTAACCCTATTCAGGAGAGGAGCATTGAAATCCCCAATCAAATCCTCAAAATCCTCGTCTAAAAAATTTGGATCGTAGTCAGGTTTGCTGACCATTGCCCTGATAGCCATATCAGGCAAGGAAAACAAGATGACTGCGCCGCTCTGATCTCCCATCAGCTGATCGCCAGCCCTTTGCCATCTTTCATCCAAAGTCAGGCGTATATCTTGCCCGAATCGGGGATTATTTAACAGATCATAGCGCCAATAGTCCGTCCAATAGTCGCCAGAAGTGCCTCTTAGAATTGGATCATAACTTTCTTCAATACCACTCGTGCCATGGCGGATGCTGTAATAGCCAACAGCTGGCCCCCCTCCATTTGCGTAGATGCGCTTTGTGATAGCGTCACCAGTAACCGTCTCAGCTAATACCTCGCCATTTGTGCTTAATATCCTTCCCCGCTGTATAGCGATCTCCTTGTCAACAATCCTTGGATTATCATCGCGAGCTAAAATTGTTTGAGCCTGAATTGCTGTCCAATAAACCATTCCTAATCCGATAGCAAAAAAACCTAATACAATAATCAGAATTAGGTGGCGAATTCGGTTCCTTAATTCCGAGGCGGATAAATCTCTGTTAGTCATAAACAGAAACGGTTTACGCTCTATGCGAAATATTACTAACTGGAATTCTAGACATGTTCAGGAGTAAACCCACCATGATACAGCTGACTATCATTGAACTACCACCATAGCTAATAAATGGCAGAGTAACGCCGGTGAGCGGTAAGACTTTGGTGACGCCTCCCATAATAAGGAGTGATTGAACGCTGAACATAATTGCTAGCCCGGCAGCCAGGTAAATGCGAAACGGCCTCATGCTCTGCGCCGCTATGCGAAACCCCCGGTATGCCAAAATAGCAAATAGGACAACAACGGTGAGCCCACCAATCAGCCCCCACTCTTCGCCAACTGCGGCAAACGCGAAGTCCGTGTGGACAACTGGGATGTACGTAGGGGAGCCAAGCCCTACACCCTGCCCAAATATGCCGCCAGAAGCCAATGAATATAATGATTGAACAATTTGAAACCCACGTCCAGTTGCCTCAGACCAGGGATCAATCCATGTATCAATTCTCAGGGATACGACATCAAAAACGGCGTAGGCAATGATAGCCGCGACAAGCAACAGGCCCAGACCTGCGGCGATCATCTGCTTTGAGCCTGTTGCCAAATATAACAGCGCCAGAAATACAATAAAAAAGATAGTAGCTGTACCTAGATCTCGCTGCCAAATGAGTATTAAAAGCGAGAACCCCCACATTAAGAAAAGGGGCAGTAAATTCGCCGCCTGCCTTCCAAAGGCACTTTTCACCTTAAAGACCTTGAACCCGCGGATCGGTTCACGCTCATCGAAGTAGCTGGCCAGGAAAATCACCAATACTACTTTCAGAAGTTCCGAAGGCTGAAAATATACTTGACCAGCAAACGGAACCTTCAACCAAAGCGCAGCACCACTGCCAGAAGGATTTACACCAAATAATATTGTGGCTAATAGTAAGAGCAGACCAAATGCGAGTAACGTGTAGCGGTAGTGGCGGAGCCATCGGAGGTTTCTTGGTACCAGCGCAATAACGGTCATAAGCGTCAGGCCTATACCAAGCCACAATAACTGGCGATAAAGAAAATTCACCGCTAGTCTGCTTATCAGGATAAGCCCCCATCCAGCAAGTAGTGCTAAAATCGGAACGAGATACCGGTCATGGTAATTGGTATATTTGTTCATCAGCCAATACACTAACAATATTCCAGAGAACCAGGCAATAGGCACAATTAAATGTTGCAGCAGCTGGCCGTTCCCATTTATGATATTGAGAGCAAAACTATTAGAAAATACGAATAGAGAGGCTATTAATATGAGCAGAAGCTCAAATATTCGATTGGAAGAACCGCTGTCAAATTCTTCAAGGTATCTTGAGCTGAGGGAGGAAATTTTCATTGACTGATTATTCTGGAGCTGTCAATCTACAATATATTTTCCGATTATTGGCGCCAGATCGGTTTTTAACTTATCAGGTATATTTCCCCAGTTGTTAACGAGTGATAGGGCATCAGCCAAATTGTGATGCACCGGGAAATTACCAGCCCATTCATCATAATTTTCCACCAATTTAGCAATGGCCTCCTGAGCGAATCGGGTATTAGCTGATAGCGTTTTGACAACCATCTCAACAGTAACGGACGCTGTAGTTTCGTGCCAGACATCATAATCAGTAACGTGAGCCATAACTGAATAGGCGATTTCTGCTTCAGCCGCCAAAAAAGCCTCAGGGCTCGTTGTCATTCCCACAATGCTCATGCCCCATTGTCGAAAAAGGTTTGATTCACCTTTAGTGCTAAACCGAGGTCCTTCGATAGTCACAAAAACGCCCCCATTATGGACAATAACGCCGGTTTGCCGCACTGCTCCATACAATGCCTGGCTAAGTCTTGCAGAAAAGGGGTGCTCAACAGCTACATGGGCAACTAAGCCACCCCCAAAGAATGTGCCTTCCCGTTTTCCCTTCGTAAAATCTACTAATTGGCTAGGAATGACTATGTGACCAGGTTCAAAATCTTCCCTTAAGGATCCGCAGGCACTCACTCCTATGATATACCGCACACCAAGATCTTTAAGAGCGTATATATTGGCCCGATACGGCACTTCGCTTGGTGACAACATGTGTCCCCTACCATGTCGAGGCAAGAAAGCTATCTTAATCCCACTCAAACTTCCAACAGTTATCATGTCAGAAGGATCACCAAAAGGCGTCTGAATCCGGTGTTCTTCAACATCCTGGAGACCACGAACATTGTAAAGACCTGACCCACCAATTACAGCGATTTCAATCTCGGTCATCTATTAATCACTCCTAAGTTCACTTAGTGGCTTTCCTCTTCATATGATCTATAAATCTATTTACTGAGTGGTGGTTTTTATCCGGCTTTACCAAACTCACCCTTATTTCAGTTGAGTGCGGCCCTTTGGTTTTCATATACCCATGAGGCTAACTTTCGAAATCTATCTTTATGGAGATCACGATCAACAACCAGCTGTTCAATTGCTTCAACACTGCTGTTCAGCTTGGCGGATAAACGAGCCAATTCAGCATTCGCATCATTGAGATCTTGAAGAGCTCTAGAAAGTTCCTCCTGGAGAATAATGCTGTCCGTTTCTTTCAAAAGTGACTCTTCATTTGCATCGCCTGAAATACGATCCTCAAGCTCTTTCGAATGTTCGCCTTCATACTTTCCTTCTAAATTTCCTTGCAGATAAAATCTCTCCATTTCAAGTCGAGCGATTATTGCAGAACCGCCTTCGACTTGAAATTTCCGATAAAGTTCCGGTTGGTTGGCTAAATTTCTAATTTTACCTTCGTTGTCGACCGATTGTCGTAATTTCACAAGTTCATCTGATTGAGCTGACAAATGGATAGACATCACATCTGAAGCAGATAAGGCGCCAGACTGGATCAACTCTAAGGTTCCCACGTCGAATGTTGAAATCCATCCATGAACTTTGGCATTAACAGTAATCATTAAGGTTGATGCAAATACGTCTCCCCAAACTTGACCAGATTGATCGATGATTATCTCTGGGGCCGTTACAGAACCAAATATTGTTCCCTTAATGCGAATCGATCTCGCTGAAACATTTCCTGCAATGGCCCCATTCGGCCCAAGGATCACCTCACCATTAGAATTTAAGTCGCCAATTCTAAACTCATTGATTTCATCGTGTACCGTTTTACGGCGCCTAAAAATCCCCCACCTTGTTTTAGCTTCTGAACCTTCTCGCTCTTTTTTCGATTCTGCCATAGTTCTTTGCCTAATAAGGTTGTATTTCAACTTTATAATTCGCTATTGTCTTGATTCAGCTCAAATAAAAATAAGATAAATGAATTCTACCAGAATTAAATGAACAATATGGTTGATAGGGTAACACCTCCGCTATGTAGGACCAACGAAATCCAGACCTGCTGGTTATTTTACAAACATACAATCTCTCTAGTTCTAGACATTTCAGCATCTATCGAAGCGCTGATATGGAAATAAATAACTGCATTGGGTCAACCCGGTTGATTATTGATATATTAGTGGTTTACCTAGGCGCGAAAGCTCGATACGACCCTATCCAATCAATTCCTTCTTCTGAGAAATGACCTACCCAGACTTAAGTATAGGAGATATCATTACTTTATGTCCACTTTATTTTATTGACGCTCTTGAAGTGGGCAATTGGCTCTGGTAAAATGTTGCGCAAATGTATCGTCGAATCTGGTTGACCTGGATAGGGTTTATAATTATCCTTTCTCTTCTCTTTGCAGTGGGGAGCGATTCGTCTGCTGCCCGGCCGTTCACCGTGGATGGCCAGCATCTAATCAACAGCCAGGTAGGTGCTAAATCTCTTGGCCCTATCGCGTTTTCGATGTCCGCATCTCCGGAGGCAGTCACCCCCGGGCAATCCTTCAGCCTAAATTTAACTGTTTCAAGCAATAGTGAATTTCAGATTTTTCCAGAAATCACAATTGGGATTCCTGACACCATTTCCGCAGAGATGGGACCATTACCCGCTGGCGTCATTTTCGACATGCAGAATAGAAGAATATCCTGGCAGCCGATTGTTGACGGTCAGGAAAAAAGCAGCCTCATCTCATTACAATTCACTGCGAATGTTGCCTCAATACAAGAACCCATACAAGACATTGTTGCCCAAATAAAGGTTGGCGACGATGTGCAGGCTGCTTCAACGTCGATCTGGATTGGCGTCCTGCCTACAGCCAATTTCTCGTTTGATCCCCCGCAGGTTGCTGTTGGTCAACCGGTCCAGGTGAAAGCACAAGTCTCGGGTCCAGGGCCGATATCCCAGGAATGGGATCTGGGTGATGGCCGTATTGTCGAAGCCCTGGATCCCACGATAATATTCCCAACAGCTGGTACCTACGAAGTGACTTTAAATGCCTCAAATCCTCTTGGCTTTTCTACTACCCAGGCGGCCATAAGCGTGATACCCCAACCAATTGCTAGGTTTAAACCGGCCGACCAGACCATCGCTGTCCGGCAGGAAATCGCTTTCATAAACGAAAGTGGGGGCGAGCCTCACCTGACCTTTACCTGGGACTTTAACGATGGATTTGGATCCCAAGAAAGAGAACCCACCCATAAGTTCAATCACCCTGGCGCTTACCTTGTTCATCTTTTAGTGCAAAACGAATATGGGCTTAGCGAGGCGTTTGCCGAAGTTATCGTGAGTGCACCACCGATTGCTGATGCAATAATTCCACCCAGTGGAACCGCCGGCCAATTTGTATACCTGGCTGCCTTTACTGATGAATCTGTGACAGAAGTGTCTTGGGATATGGGTGACGGTCAAACTATCTATGGACTTGAACCACGCTATGTTTACTGGTCCGCTGGGGACTATCAAGTAGAGATGACCGTGAAAAATGATTTCGGCGCGACGACCATTAGCCAGCAAATTAATATTGAACCTGGCAACTTGTTTTTATACATGCCTCTGACGTTATCAAACACCAGTACGGTCGCCAGTGATGTTACTGCTTCTGCTGATATCCAGGAACTGCCGCTGGTTGAGTCTGAGAGCCTTCTGGTTGATAGCAGCGGGCTCAAGGCACAACTTGAAGCTTTGGAATTTCCCGACACGGCTGGACCTGCGGACAAGCTGTTAGCCTATATCAACCTGGCGCGTTCTGTTAACAATATGCGGCCGCTGCGCTATGTACATGAGCTATCAGTCGCTGCCCAAAGACACACTGATGATATGGCTAATTACGATTTTATAGGTCATTCCGGATCTGACGAATCGACGCCAGCACTGAGAATAGTAGAGGCCGGGTACCCGGGTGGATATGGTGGTGAAGCAACCGCATGGGGCATGGAAGATCCGATCGCCCCGGTTGAATTCTGGCTGAACAGCATTGGTCACCGAGCTATTTTGCTCCATCCGGCTGTATCAGACGTGGGCGTTGGTTACACATTGAATTACGATTCATCAAATATTTGGTATTGGACAGCGGAATTCGGTTCGCTATCCCTACCGCAGATCGTGATCCAACAGACGCCCCTCCCCCAGCCTGATGTTCCTTCCGAGGATACCGCGGCTGATACCGCGGCTGATATCGATTTGGCTATTCAGCTATTAGGACCACCTAAACAAAGTAATTTCGATCTCAATCCAGAAAATTTCCTCTACTTTACATGGTCGATGAAACAACCACTAGATGAAGCCCAATACTTCAACCTCGTACTAGGCGCTGAAGGAACAGAAGGGACATCTCATGGCTCTGCTAATGTTGCCGCTTCGGGCAGCCAGTACCAGCTGGCAGTAAGCGCTGCCCAGATTGTCACCGAAGCAGGCGACAATTTCTGGAAAATTCAGCTTATTGACGGATCTGGTCAAATATTGTCAGAATCTGAAAAGTGGCCGATTACTCTAAGCAGCCGCGGCAGTGAAGAAATTAATCCCACCGCTGTCCCTGCTACACCTACTCCAACAGCGTCGCCAACAGAAGCGCCGGACACAGTTCCTTCGCCTACCTCGCTGCCACTTTCCACGCCATTACCAAGTCCAACTCCTTAGAGTCCAACTCCCTAGAGTCCAACTTATTAGATTAGAATCATTTAGGAATTAGCCTTAAAGCGATTCCTTAATATCTGTTTCAAAGTCGGCTGGCCGATTTCCTGGAGATGGTAGGTAACTCTACTTGTTGGTTTATCAATTTTCATGATCCGCCCTAGGTCAATTGGCGTAGCAATTAGAACGAGATCTACCGGAGCTTTATTGATGGTTTCCTCCAGTTCTTTTATCTGTTCCACCCCATAGCCCATTGCGGGAAGAACAGCGCCCGTATCGGGATATTTCTCATAAGTTTCAGCAATTGATCCAACTGCAAACGGTCTAGGATCGATAATCCGAGCTGCTCCGTTAAAATTCGCGGCCATCACACCTGCGCCATAGGCCATTTCCCCATGAGTTAATGTTGGACCATCTTCAACTACGAGCACGCGTTTTCCCCTAATCGCCATAGGATCATCAACAACAATTGGAGACGCGGCCAGGACAATTTCTGCTGCAGGATTTAGAGCGTTAATGCTTCTTTGTACTTCTAGTATTCCTTTGTAATCGGCCGTATCTACCTTATTTATCACAACCACATCAGCCATTCTCAAATTCGTCTCGCCTGGATGGTATAGCTTCTCATGGCCGGGGCGATGGGGATCAACTACAACTATATGGAGATCTGGCTTAAAAAACGGTAAATCATTGTTGCCGCCATCCCAGACAATGATATCCGCTTCTTGTTCGACCTTTCTTAAGATCTTTTGATAATCGATGCCAGCATAAATAATAGCGCCCATTTCGACATATGGTTCATATTCTTCCCTCTCTTCTATCGTGCACTTGAATCTATTCAAGTCACCTCGAGAGCCAAATCGCTGCACAACTTGTTCAGAAAGGTTCCCATAAGGCATTGGATGCCTGACGGCAACCACCTGGTTAAACCCTAATTCTTGTAAATTATTAACGACTCGGCGCGAGGTTTGGCTTTTTCCACTTCCAGTGCGCACTGCTCCGACCGAAACAACAGGCTTAACCGACTCTATCATTGTCCTTTTTGGTCCAAGGAATTGAAAGTCTGAACCGGTCGCCAATATCTTTGAGCCAAGATGCATAACATGCAGGTGTGACACATCAGAATACGAGAAGACAACGAGATCGATATCTTTTTGCTCAATTAAATCTTCGAGCTCAGACTCTGGATATATGGGAATGCCATCCGGATACAAACGACCCGACAACTCCGGAGGGTATCGTCTGCCTTCGATGTTGGGAATTTGTGTTGCTGTAAAGGCAATCACCTCATATTCCTCAACATCACGAAATACTGTGTTGAAATCGTGAAAGTCTCGGCCCGCTGCCCCCGCAATAATAATTCGTTTTCTCATTTGTTCTCCCAAAAGTGTCACAATCGACAATAAGTATTCGGTGGCGAATATACCATAAGGACCAATCTAAAACCGTTGTAGGTCACATTTTTGGTTGGAACTGAAAAAAGGACCTCATTAATCACATCTATGCGAATTTCTAGTTTTACATAATTCAATCACTCTTTATCATTATAGAGTTATTACTCCTTTTCGGATAGAACACATCATCACAATGCGTTGATACGCCAAACATTCGAGCTTTTTTCACGCAAAATTGACATAATTTTATGTCGATACGCTTTGATATTATGAAAAGTCTTGCTATAATGCCGGTGTGCGTTTCTTACATAATGTGTCAACAGGCTGTGTTTTTTGATTGCTATACGCAATCGGTGCCTTGATTCTCTCGCCTCGATTGCAGGAGGCTGAAAGCCATGGAAGACCAGTTAATTTCCTTTCTTAATTTCTTAGCGACGGAGCGCAATTATTCTGATAATACAGTTGCTGCCTACCGTAATGATCTTAGCCAGTTCATATCTTGGCTGAATGTTCAACATCCTGAGATTCAAAATTGGGGCGATGCCAGGAATGATATCGTAGCCGCATACATTGATTCGCTGAAACAAAAAGCTTATGCTGCATCATCTGTTGCGAGAAAGATTGCTGCGATTAAATCGTTTTTCCATTTTTTATTAGCTCGCGGACTCATTACAACCGATCCAACAATGAGCCTAGATTCACCTAAGGTAAAAAAACACCTGCCCCAAACATTGCCAACAGAAGATGTGGAAAAATTGCTTGATTCCCCGAGGAAGAAACATACCCCAAAGGGTCTGAGAGACCTGGCTCTTTTACACGTACTTTATGCTACGGGAATGCGAGTTACGGAAGTTGTATCACTCCAGGTATCTGACGTCGATCTTGAATCATCAGCGATATCGTGTCTGGGTAAGGATAATCATGTTAGA
>PVMS01034014.1_pt1 | contig 33022 bp, 33 predicted proteins | sample 1853461 | NCBI WGS metagenome assembly PVMS01 (sample SAMN08582032, study PRJNA380276) | Marine sediment metagenome, whole genome shotgun sequencing project. | isolation source: ocean sediment barecode stripped | collected 2017
ACGCTGCGGCAACCGGGACAGCATCATGGCCCCCCACGGCTGCTATCGCTGCGCGGGTGCGAACGACCTCTGGGCCAGCATCGCCGTCGATTTGATGTCCCGCCGTTTCCAACGCAGGTCGGGGATGGTGACGATCTTGACCCCGGTTTTGGCTTGAGGGGTGTCAATCACGGGCCGGCTTTGCGTAAAGGCGACGACGGTCGGCACGGCATCTTTGGGGTAGGCGAAGTCACGGTCCGCCACGCCCCGGCTGATCTCAAGATAGACGATGCCCTCGTCGACCTTGTTCAGCGCGATCAGCTCTTGATGAACCTCGCGCAGACCTTCGTGGTTCATCCCGTGGGTCAGCCCAATCTCTTCGAGCGACCGGTCGAGGCGGGAGAGATGCGCATCGAAATCCACCAGCCGCCCATCGATCACCGCCGTGACCTCATAGACTGCATCGCCAAACAGAAAGGCGCGATCGAAGATGGAGACCTTCGCCTCTTCCTCCGGCACGTAGGCGCCGTTGACATAGACAGTACGGGACATGGAATGAGAGGCGCTCTTGCGGTTCGAGGGCTTGAGGCGCGTCGGCCGGCCAAACTCAAAGCGCACCAATCAGGCGCTGCAAGCCTTTATGCGCAGACCGGCGTCGGCGATCAGGGCGAGGTCGTCGTCCACGTCGTTATTTTCGGTGGTCAGCAGCTTGTCGCCATAGAAGATCGAGTTGGCGCCGGCGAGGAAGCAGAGGATTTGCGCCTCCCGGGACAGCGCCGACCGTCCCGCCGAAAGCCGCACAAACGATGTGGGCATGAGAATGCGCGCGGTGGCCACCATGCGCACGAGCTCGAGCGGATCGACTGGCGTTTGATTCTCAAGCGGCGTGCCGGGCACGGGCACGAGCGCATTGATCGGCACACTTTCGGGGTGGGGATCGAGAGTGGCGAGCGTCTGTAACAGGCTTGCCCGATCCTCGATGGTTTCGCCCATGCCGATAATGCCGCCACAGCAGATCTGCAGGCCGGCGCTGCGCACGTTGCTCAACGTGTCGAGCCGGTCCTGATAGGCCCTGGTGGTGATGATCTCGCTGTAGAACTCAGGCGAGGTATCGAGATTGTGGTTATAGGCAGTGAGCCCGGCGTCGGCGAGGCGCGATGCTTGGTCCTCGGACAGCATGCCGAGGGTGACGCAGGCCTCCATGTCGAGGTCGCGCACGCCGCGCACCATGGCCAACACGGCGTCAAAGGCTTCCCCGTCCTTCACCTCGCGCCAGGCGGCGCCCATGCAGAATCGGGTGGCGCCGGCATCCTTGGCAATGCGGGCCTTGCTCAGAACGTCGTCCACGTCGAGCAGGGTCTCGCGCTCAAGCCCGGTCTTCTTGGTGTAGTGGGCCGATTGCGGGCAGTATTTGCAATCCTCCGGGCAGGCCCCGGTCTTGATGGAAAGCAGGCTGGCAAGTTGCACCTGGCCGTCGGCGTGGAATTGCCGATGCACGTCCCGCGCCTCGTCCACGAGGTCGAGCAGGGGCGAGGTGAGCAGCGCGACGATCTCAAATGAGCTCCAGTCGTGGCGGGTGCCGTTCGAGGCACCGGGCTCACGGGGGCTCTTCGCCAACAGGGCGTCGATAGGATTCAAGCTTTCCAGGGTTTCTGACACGGCTTCCAAGCGATTTGATTGCTGAGGATAAGGCCCTTGGCTAATACAGGATCATGGTTGGAAGCGAAACCCGGTACCAGGCCTTTCTCGATGCCCTCGGCAAGGACCATTTGCGGCGGGAGCTGAGTGTGGTCGAGGCTCGCGATGCGCGCACCCTCCTGGCCGGCGGTCGGACATACGTCAATCTGGCGAGCAACGATTATCTGGCCTTGCGCTTTCATGAGGCGCTCATCGCCCGGGCGGCGGAATGGGCCGGGCACTACGGCACGGGCTCGGGCGCATCGCGCCTGGTCACCGGCAATCTCGACCTCTTCGAAGGCATCGAGGCCAAGGTGGCGGCGCTCAAGCAAAAGCCTGCTGCGCTGCTCATGGCGTCCGGGTTTCAGGCCAATGCGTCGGTGCTTCAAGCACTCTTTGATAAGGGCGTACTCGGGGCCGAGCCGCTGGTCTTCGCCGACCGTCTCAATCACGCCAGCATGCATTTTGGCTGCAAGGCGGCGGACGTGCATCAGATCAGATACCGGCATGGCGACGCCGCTCATCTCGCCGAGCTTATGACTCAGTATCAAGGGGATAGCCGTCCAAAGTTCATCCTCACCGAGAGCGTGTTCTCCATGGATGGTGACATCGCGCCGCTGGGAGAGATCGCGGCGCTGGCCCGCGCCCACGACGCCACACTGATCGTCGACGATGCTCACGCGACGGGCATCCTAGGGGAGGGAGGACGCGGGCTTTCCGACGGCGCCGACATCGTCATCGGCACGTTCTCCAAGGCGTTTGGCAGCTTCGGCGCTTATGTGGCCTGCGCGCCAACCGTGCGTGACTATCTGGTGAACCGATGCAGCGGGTTCATCTATTCGACCGCGCTACCGCCGCCCGTGCTCGGCGCCATCGATACGGCGCTCGACCTTGTGCCCGCCATGGATGAGGCCCGCGCCCATGTGGCGAGCATGGCCACGCGCTTTCGTGCTCGCGCGCACGACATTGACTTCGACACCGGCGCATCGGCCACGCAGATCGTGCCGTTGATCGTTGGCCCGGCGGATGCCGCGCTCGGCTTAAGCGCCAAGCTCCGCGAGGCCGGTTTCTGGGCCACGGCCATTCGCCCGCCCACGGTGCCCCAAGGGACGGCGAGAGTGCGGCTGGCTTTCACCGCCGCCCATCACGACGCGGACATCGACCGCTTGCTCGAAGCCTTGAGCGAATGCGCTCCCTCAGAAGCGGCAAAGGCCGTGTCGAGCTGAAGATGCATTTTGTGCTTGTCCATGGTTGGGGCTTCCATGCCGGCATCTGGGCCGATGTCGTGGAGCATCTTGGGCCTGCGGATGTGACTTTGGTCGATCTCGGTTTCGTATCGAGAGGCCCCGAAGGCAGCGTGGAATGGCCGGAGGACGCCATCGCCGTGGGTCACTCACTTGGCGCCCTGTGGTTGCTGAAGCACGGGCGAGGGCGCTTCAAGGCTCTGGTCAGCATTCAGGGCTTTGACCGCTTTTGTCCTTACGTGCCGCCCACCCGCGTTGCTGCGCTGAAACGGGGAATCAAGCGTGATGCACCCGCCACAATGGAGAGTTTTTGGGGGTCTTGTGGGGCTCCAGGCTTTGCTCCGTCTGAGGCGTTGAACGTCGAGCGGCTCGATGAGGGGCTCGATTGGCTGATGCATTGGAATGCACAAGACGCTAAGAAAAAGCTCGATTGTCCCATGCTGGCCCTTGGCTCCCGCGACGATCCCATCGTTCCGCCCGCCATGACCGAGGCCATATGGGCTGAGGCGGGCATCGTCTGGTCGCTGGATGGTGGCCATGTCTTACCTTTGAGGCACCCGCGCTGGTGCGCCCGTCATGTCCGTGAATTCGCCGATACTCTCCAGACGTAGCGCCGAGATCGCGGCGCGTTTTGGCGCGCGGGCCGGGAGCTACGAGAGCCACGCGGATTTGCAAATCGCCGTGGCCGCCCGCCTTGCGGCGCTGTTACCCGATTTCGATCGCCCAAATGTGCTGGAGCTTGGTTGCGGCACCGGGCTTCTCAGCCGCCATCTGGTGGCACGCTATCCCACAGGCAACATCGTCCTGACCGATGCGGCGCCTGGCATGATCGCTGAATGCCGCCGCAATCTCGCGCATGTCAGAGGTCCGCGCATTCGCTATGAGGTGATGGACGCGGGCGAGGTCAATGGCCGTGGCGAACTTGACCTCATCGTCTCTTCCATGGCGCTGCATTGGCTTCCCGACCCGGCCGCGGCGCTTGCTCGGTTGCGCGCGCTCCTCGCTCCCGGTGGTGTGCTGCTCTACGCCACGCTCGGGCCCGACTGCTTCATGGAGTGGCGCGCCATTCTCGATGCGGAGTCTTTGCCGAGCGGGATCGCCGACATTCCCGCGCTTCCCGGCGTCGTCGAGGAAGAGCATCTAACGCCCGATAACGATTCGCTTTCTTTCCTCCGCCGCATGAAGGCGGTCGGTGGGCTCACGCCGAAAGAGGGGTATGTGCCGCTGTCCGCTGGCGCGCTGCGCCGTGTCGTCCGCGCCACAAATCTGCGCTTCGCCGGCCGCGTCACCTGGCACATCGTCTATGGCAAGCTCGCTCAGTCGGAAGACGAGAGCGTTCCCGAGACGAGCCGGTCGAGCCCTTCAAACATGCCGTCGTAAGCGCGGGTCAGCTCTTCGTCGGTAATGCAGAAGGGCGGCATGAGATAGACCGTCGATCCCATCGGCCGGATGTTGAGCCCTTTAGAAAGATACCAAGCCCTGAGCGCCCGGCTCTGTTCCGACTGATACGGGCCGCCCTCCTTGACGTCGAACGCAAGCACCGAGCCGAGCAGCCGGGGCTTCGCCACGTCTGGCCGCGCCGCCAAAACATCCATCATGGTGCGGTGACGCTCATTGATGTGGGCGATGCGCGCCATGGTCTGCTCTTCTTCGTAGAGATCGAGCGAGGCCAGCGCCACGGCGCAGGCCAGCGGATTGGCCGTAAAGGAGTGGCCGTGCGGTAGCGCCCGGTCGAAAGTCTCTCCAAGAAACATCTCGAACAGGCCATCGCGCGCCACGGTGACCGAGAGCGGCATATACCCCGCCGTCAGCCCCTTCGAGAGGCAGATCAGGTCGGGCACGATGCCCGCCTGCTCATGGGCGAAGAGCGTGCCTGTGCGCCCGAAGCCGGTCGCCACCTCATCGAAAATAACAATGACTCCAGCGCGTTGGGCCGTCTCGACCAGACTTTTGAGGAAGCTTGGCCGGCAGAAACGCATGCCGCCGGCGCCTTGCATCAAGGGCTCGATGATGATCGCGGCGATCGACTGCCCGCGATCGGTCAGAATTGCTTCTAGGGCTGACAGCGCGCCGACCTCGCGCTCATTGACCAAATCGTCGTCCTCGAACGTGGCGGGATAAGGCAGCACGCAGACCTGGCACATGAGGTCGCGGAAGGCGCCGAACATCTGCGAGCCGCGGCCAACCGACATGGCGCCGAGCGTGTCGCCGTGATAGCCGCCGTCGAAGGCGAGCAAGATACTGCGTGGCTCGCCGCGATTGACCCAGGATTGATAGGCGATCTTGATGGCCACCTCGACGGCGGTGGAGCCGTTATCGGAGAAGAACACGCGATTGAGGTCGCCGGGCAGAAGTCCGGCAATCTTCTCCGCCAGATTCACCGCCGGCTCATGGGTGAAGCCCGCGAACAACACATGCTCGAACTCACCGGCCTGGCGTGCCAGCGCCGCGTTGATCTTGGGATGGGAATGACCGTGGGTGCAGGTCCACCAGGACGAGATGAGGTCGAGGATTTCTCGCCCATGCACGTCGAACAAAGACGCGTTCTTCGCCCGCGCGATCACCGTCGGTTCGGCCTCGGTGGCATGCTGGGTGAAGGGGTGCCAGACATGGCGCTTATCGCGCGCGATCACGTCCTGGGCGCGGCGCGAAAGCGGATCGCGTGTCTGTTCGTCGTTCACGGTTTCACCGTCGCAAGCTTGAGGAGATCGAGTTCCGGCTGGATGTCTCTGAGCGCGCCGCGCGTGATGGACTCAATCCAGGGAATCTCGGCGATGACATCGATGCGGCCATAGCGTTCGATGGCCGCGCGGTTATGCGGCGTCTCCGGGCCGGTGATGACCACGCCAGCAAGCGGCAGCCCGCGGCGCCTGATTGCCTCGATCGATAGCAGCGTGTGGTTGATGGTGCCGAGCGTCGAACGGGCGACGAGAATGATGGGCAGATCGAGATCTGTCGCCAGATCGATCACATAGGCATCGCCGGTCAGCGGCACCATGACGCCGCCCGCGCCTTCGACCACCACCAGTCCCGCGCAGGCCGGCGGCTCGAGCTTGTCCAAGTCGATGGTGATGCCGGCGCGGCGGGCCGCTTCATGGGGGGCGAGGGGTTCCGGCAGGACATAGGCTTCCGGCAGAATGCGGTCCGCCGGCAGTTCGGCCACGCGCTGCACCGTTTCTGAGTCCGTTTCAGGCTCGGTGCCAGCCTGCACCGGCTTCCAATAGGACGCGTTCAGATGCGTGACCAGCCACGCCGAAACGAGGGTCTTGCCCACATTGGTATCGGTTCCGGTGACGAAAAATCCATGCACGGCAGAAATGGTCTCCAGCAGGGCCTCTAGGCGGGGAGGGCGACTTTATCGGCCAGAAGCTCTGAGGCAAGAGGCTCGGAGGCATGAGGCTGGACGAGAGCATCGCTTTTAGGCGACAAACTTCGCCCATGCGTCTGGTTCTGATCCTATCGGCTTTTGCGCTCCTCATCTGCGGTTCCGCCATTGCGGCGGACGGCAAGACGCTGCGCATGGCTTATGACGCCGATCCGGCCTCGCTCGATCCCCATGAGCAGCTTTCCGGCGCCACGCTGCAACTCTCCCACCTGGTTTTCGATCCGCTCGTTCGGTTCCGGCAGGATCTGACCTTGGAGCCGCGCCTGGCCAAAAGCTGGGAGCAGATCGACGAGCGCACCACACGCTTTCATTTGCGCGACGACGTGAAGTTCCACTCCGGCCGCAAGATGACGGCTGAGGACGTGGTGTGGACCTTCGAGCGTTTGAAGCGAAGCCCCGACTTCAAGGCGTTGTTCGAACCCTTCGAGGGGGCGATGGCCATCGACGATGAGACGGTGGATCTGGTCACCAAGGGGCCCTATCCGCTGGTGCTCAACCTCGCCACCTACATCTTTCCCATGGACCGCGAATTCTATTCAGGCGTGGACGAGCGCGGGCGCCGGAAGGACGCCGTGGTCAAGCACGGCTCTTCCTTCGCCTCGGAAAATATCGGTGGGACAGGTCCATTCATCGTGACCGGCCGGGAGCAGGGGATCAGGCTCAAGTTCAAACGCTTTGACGATTACTGGGACAAGGCCTCGCCCGGCAATGTGGATGAGATAGTGTTCACCCCCATCAAGGAACCGGCGACGCGGGTGGCGGCGCTGCTCGCCGGCGATGTGGACTTCATCGGGCCGGTGCCGCCCACCGATCTGAAACGCATCGAGTCCGCCGATTGCTGCACGCTGGCGACAATCCCTTCAACGCGCATCCTCACCTTCGAGCTGAACCAGGATCGCGTGCCGGCGTTTAAAGACCCCCGCGTCAGGCAGGCCATGAGCTTCGCCATCAATCGCGAGGGCATCGCCAAGAAGATCATGCGCGGGCAGGCGACTGCGGCCAATCAGTTGAGCCCGGCGAGCTTTGCCGGTCACAATCCCGCGCTTGCGCCCCGCTACGACCTGGCCAAGGCGAAGGCGTTGATGAAGGAGGCGGGCTACGCGGATGGTTTGTCGGTGAGCATGATCTCGCCCAACAACCGCTATGTGGGGGATGCGCGCATTGCCGAGGCCGTGGCCGCCATGCTCGCCAAGATCAAAATCAAGGTCGATCTCCAGACCCTGCCGAAGGCGCAATATTGGCAGCGTTTCGATGAGCGCGCCGGCGACATCATGATGATCGGCTGGCAGTCCGACACGCTGGACTCGGCGAACTTCTACGAGTTCCTGACGATGACGCCGGACAAGAAGACAGGCTATGGGCAGTATAATGCCGGCAATTATTCAAACCCAGAGGTCGACCGGCTGACGCTTCAGACCCAGACGATGACGGACCCTGTGGCGCGCGCGGCGGTGCTCAAGAAGATCGAGCGCATTCTGTATGACGACGCGGCGCTGCTGCCGATCCAGTGGCAGCATCTCGCTTGGGCCGCCCGCAAAAACGTGAAGATCGGACCGGTGGTGAATGTCATCGACATGCCCTATCTCGGTGACTTGGTAATCGAATAGGGCCAACGGCCCCGTGGGAGGGACGTCCAAATGCTGAAGAAATTTTTGTACGTGCTGGTGGCGGTCGCCCTTGTGTGCGTCATCCTCGTCGCGCTGCAGCGCTCCGACTACCGGGTCGAAAGTTCGACTACGATTGCCGCATCGCCGGCCAAAGTCTTTGCTCAAGTGAACGACTTTCATAACTTCGAGGCGTGGTCGCCTTGGGCGGAACTCGATCCCGATGCGACGATGACCTATTCGGGACCTGAGGCCGGCAAGGGTGCCACGGCTGCCTGGGCTGGCAACGACCAAGTGGGCGCCGGCACGATGACGATCGTCGACAGCCGCCCCGACGAGGCGGTGAGCATCAAAGTCGAATTCACCGAGCCTTTCGAGGGCAGCACCAACTCGGATTTCACCTTCAAGCCCGAGGGCGACCAGACGAAAGTCACCTGGGCCATGCATGGCCAGCACGGCTTTGTGGAGAAGGCCGTCTGTCTGGTGATGGGTGGCCTCGGCATGATGGCCGCCAACCAGAAGAAGGGTCTGGCCAATTTGAAGCGGATTTCCGAGCAGAACTAGCGTGCCGCGGCTCGCTACGCGTTGGTCAGCCTGATTTCGGTCAGGTATAGTTCCAGCGGCCGTCTTCTTGGCGGCGCTAGGGATCACTCAGGGGGCGGCAGCACAGTCGGACTTGCCTGCTATCGGGGATGAAGTGGGATTTCCTCAAGGCCGATACTCTGCCGCCGCCGCCGCTGGGCGCGCGGGCCGTTGCGGTTATGGCCGGGGTGGGCGTGCTCACCGGACTGGTCTCGGCGATCCCGACTCCCTTTCCCGAAATGCGCCTGGACGATGCCGGGCTTCTCTTGAACTCAAGAGGGGTGCCGCTGCACGCAGGGATCGCTTTCGGGGCGGGCATTGCCGTCATGATGTGGCTTTGGGTCACCCGCGACCTTGCCGAATGTCTTCTGGCGATGGTTTTGACGGTGATTGGCTGGCTTGCCGCGGTCAACACGGCGAGCGACCTGTTCACCGCCGTCGTCGGCTCGGAGTTGTTTGGCACGATCGAAGGCGCCAAGGCGAACCGCGAGCTCATGGGGCTCGTGCTGGCTGGTGTAGGCGGCGGGGCGATTGGCGCCGGGCTCACCGCGTTTGGTTCGGGCATTTCGGCGGAAGCCATCAGGCGCCCAAAAAACTGGGTCTTGATCGTGGCTGTCGGCGCGGCCCTTGGCGTCCTGCTGTATCCCGCCACCGAATACAACGCGCTGATTATTCTCTTCGTGCCGTGGCAGGCTTTTGTTGCCGCCACGATCGCCTTTTGTTTAATCCGGACCTGAAGCGTCCATGAAAGCGCTGGCTTCTGCGCTCGCTTTTGCCGCGGGCCGTCTCTCCCAGGCGCTGCTCGTCATGCTGGCGATCCTCGTCATCGCCTTTGCCGTGCGCGCTAGCCTTGGCGATCCTTTGCGCGAGATCATGGGCCAGTCGGTGCCGGAAGCGGAGCGCGTCGAGCTTCGCCACGAGCTCGGCCTCGATGCGCCGTGGCCCGTGCAGCTTGCCCGTTATCTGGGGAACGCCGCCACCGGCGATCTCGGCACGTCCATCATCTACAAACGTCCGACCGTTCAAGTGGTGCTCGCCAAATTCCCGGCAAGCTTCGAGCTGGTGTTGGGCGCGAGCCTCATCGTGCTTCTGCTGTCGGTGCCTGGTGGCATCTATTGTGCCGTGCGGCCCCGATCACTTGGCGCCAAATTGATCCTAGGCGTCAGCGTGCTCGGCATCTCGGTGCCCGTGTTCCTCACGGGCATCTTCCTCATCACCGTCTTTTCGGTCTGGCTCGGTTGGCTGCCGTCGTTCGGGCGTGGCGAAACGATTGATCTTGGGTCATGGCAGAGCGGTCTGTTCACCCTCGATGGCCTCAAGCATCTCTTGCTTCCGGCCCTTGCGCTGTCCTCGATCATGTTGCCGCTCTTCATCCGGCTCGTGCGCGGCGCCATGCTTGAGGAGCTCGGTCACGACTATGTTCGCACTGCTCGCGCCAAGGGTGCCCGGCCGCTCCGGGTATGGCTCGCCCATGCGCTGCGCAACGCATTGCTGCCCCTCGTCGCCGTGGGCGGGCTGCAGATCGGCACGCTCATCGCCTACACATTGCTTACCGAGACGGTGTTCCAGTGGCCGGGCATGGGCTTTCTGTTCCTCGAGGCGGTGACCCGCTCCGACATCCCGCTCATCACCACCTATCTCGTGCTGGTGGGCCTGTTCTTCGTCATCGCCAACACGATTGTCGATTTGGTCAGCCTGGCACTCGATCCGCGCGTCAGCCTGGAGGGTACGCGATGAGCGCGACTGCAGCGCCAACCGGCACGCGTATGCTCGTTGGCTTCGCCGCGGAGCGTCCCGGTGCGGCATTGGCCGGGTTGGTGCTTGCCGTCGTTGCGTTGGCTTCGTTGTTCGCACCGCTCATCGCGCCGCAAGACCCGTTCGATCTCGCCAGCTTCGACCTGCTCGATGCGGAGCTGCCGCCGATTTGGCAGCAAGGCGCCGATGCGCGCTTTCTGCTTGGCACCGACGCGCAGGGGCGCGATCTGTTCAGCGCCATCCTCTACGGGACGCGCATCTCGCTCCTCGTCGGCATTCTCGCCGTCATCATCCAGGCGTCGATTGGCGTGCCCTTGGGGCTGCTCGCCGGTTATCTCGGGGGGAGGGTGGATGCCCTCGTCACCCGCGCCGCCGATATTCAGCTGTCCCTGTCGACCCTGATGATGGCCATCATCGTCATGGCCTTGTTCCGGGCTGGCCTTGGGGGGCAGGCCTTGAGCCAATTCGCCGTGCCGCTGCTGGTCCTCGTCATCGGTCTGGCGGAGTGGCCGGTCTTCGCGCGGACCGCGCGCGCGGCCACATTGGTCGAGGCGGCCAAGGACTATGTCCGGGCGGCCCGGTCCGTCGGCAGCAGCGATCGCGCCATTGTGCAGCGCCACATTCTGCCGAATATCCTGTCGCCGCTGGTGGTCATCGGCACCACCCAGGTCGCCGGCGCCATCATGGCCGAGGCGGCATTATCCTTCCTTGGCCTTGGCATGCCGGTCACCAAGCCCTCACTCGGCACTTTGATCCGATCAGGCTACGATCTTATGTTCGCCGGCGCCTGGTGGGTCACGGTGTTGCCCGGTCTCGTGCTGATCGGGGTCCTGATCTCGGTCAATGTGCTGGGTGATGGCTTACGCGATGCCCTCGATCCGCGGCGTCGCGCCAGCTAGACCGCCTGGATGGCGCGCGCTAATCAGCCTCCAGCCTTGATAATTGAGGCCACACCGACCCATAAGGTATAGTGGCCCAAGGCTTTCTGGCCTTTTTGAACGAATTCCCGCTGAGGAGATGTCATGGAGACCCCGGAGGTCAATCCGGAACTTGTTTATTCCCTGCGCCGCGTCACTGAAGGCGCGGCCTGCGCTGCCTTCAATTGGATTGGGCGCGGCGAGGGGGATGACGGCGGTCGGGCCGCACTCGATGCCATGCGCGATGCACTGGCCAAGATCGATATCGATGCCGTCGTCGTCATCGGTGAAACGTCTCCGGGCGAGGCGCCCCAGCCGCAGCGTGGCGAGCATCTCGGGCGCTCCGGTGCCGCCTTCAAGGCCGACATCGCCGTCGATCCCGTGGAGGGCACGAGCTATCTGGTTCGCGGGCTCACCAATGCGCTTGCCGTTCTTGCCGTGGCGCCGCGTGGCGCCATGATGGACCCAGGCCCTGCCTTCTACATGGAGAAATTCGTGGCCAGCGCGTCCGCGCGTGGCAAAATCGACCCGGCCTGGCCCACGGACAAGAAGCTCGAGGCTCTCGCCAAGGTTCTCAACAAGGACATCTCGGAGCTGACCGTCTTCGTTCTGGAGAAGCCGCGCCACCGCGAACTCGTCGGCGAGATTTTGGCGGCGGGCTCACGGGTCGCGATGTACCCCGCGGGCGATGTCGCCGGCGCGCTGATGGCCGCGGTTCCAGGCTCCGGCATCGACGTGTTGATGGGAACCGGCGGCACGCCGGAGGGCATCATGTCCGCCTGCGCCGTCAGGGCGATTGGCGGGGAGTTTCACGCCCGTCTCGATCCTCAGCTCCAGACCGAGGCGAAGGCCGTCAAGGACGCCGGCCTCGATACGTCGCGATGGTTTGAGCGCGATGAGCTGATCACCTCGGACGATGTGTTTTTCTGCGCAACCGGGATCACCACGGGCCTCATGCTCGACGGGGTCGAGCGCAGCAAGTCGCACTATAAGGTGCAGACGATGATGATAACCGGAGCGACGGCCGAGCGGCAGATCTTGACGAGCTATTTGCCGATCGAACGGCTAACGAGCGTGGCGGCTCGTGAGGTCGCTTAAATGAAGCCAATGGGATTGAAACGCCTGGGAGCGGGCTAATGCCCAAGCGAGTGGATCATCCGATCATCCTCGGCATCGTGGGTGACTCGGCATCGGGAAAGACGACCTTGTCGGCAGGTCTCGCTCAGATTCTGGGCGAGGAGCACTGCACGGTGTTTTGCACCGACGACTATCATCGTTATGACCGCAAGGAGCGTGTCGACAGTGGCATGTCGGCGCTCGATCCGCGCGCGAATTACATCGATATTCTTGAGCAGCACTTACGTTTGTTGCGCCGTGGCGAGTCGGTGCTGAAGCCCAACTATTGCCACGCGCATGGCACTTTAGGCCGGCCGAAATATTTCCAGCCGAGAGAGTTCGTCATCGCCGAAGGGCTGCTGGGCTACACCACCAGGGCCATGCGCGATTGCTACGACGTGAAGATCTTTCTCGATCCGGAGGAGGATCTCAGGGTGAAGTGGAAGATCCACCGCGACACGACCAAGCGCGGGTACAAGCTGGAGGAGGTGGTGGCGTCCTTGGAACGGCGTAAGCAGGATAGCCCGAACTTCATCCATCCCCAGCGGACCTTCGCCGACATGGTTATCCGCTTCCAGTCGCCCAAAGAGGCGCACGGCTCCGATACCCAGCTCGACGTACGCCATCTCTTGCGCCCGACCCTGCCACATCCCGACTTTTCGCCGCTATTCGATGGGTCCAGCAATTCCGGGCTGCATCTGGAGCTAGCGCGGGACCGGGACGGAAAGCCTGTGGATGTGCTTGAGATCAGCGGCAATATCTCCGACAACAGGGCCGAGCGGATCGAGGATCTGCTGTGGAACCTCATCCCGGAGGCTGGCCATCGGCGCGATCAGGTCGGCCGCTTTGATGCCGCCAATGCCGGCGTCAACAAAAGTCACCCGCTGGCGTTGACCCAGCTTCTCGTGGGCTATCACGCAGTCAAGGCGGCGATGGGTGTCCGCGTCTATTAGTTTTTCGAATTTGGGGGAGAATAGATGGCCAAGGTCCTGATGGAGAATCAGGCACGACCTGAAGCGACGCACCAAGACATGGCGAACGCCATCCGGACGCTGGCGATGGACGCGGTGCAGAAGGCCAATTCAGGCCATCCGGGCATGCCCATGGGCATGGCCGACGTCGCCACCGTCCTGTTCACCCGCTTCTTGAAATTCGACGCCGCCCATCCCGATTGGCCCGACCGCGACCGGTTTGTGTTGTCCGCCGGCCACGGCTCGATGCTGATCTACGCGCTGCTTTATCTCACCGGCTATCCGGACATGGATATCGAAGAGATTAAACGCTTCCGCCAACTGGGCGCGCGCACCGCCGGGCATCCGGAATATGGCCACGCGCCCGGCATCGAGTCGACCACCGGCCCTCTCGGTCAGGGTATCGGCAACGCCGTCGGCATGGCTCTGGCGGAGCGCCTGCTCAATCAGCGCTACGGCGACGACATTGTCTCCCATCACACTTATTGCATCGCGGGCGACGGTTGCCTCATGGAAGGCATCAGCCAAGAAGCGATCTCGTTTGCCGGCCACCTCAAGCTCGGCCGGCTGATCATGCTGTTCGACGACAACGAAATTTCCATCGACGGGCCGACCAGCCTTTCCGTGTCCGACGATCAGCTTGAGCGCTTCAAGGCATCGGGGTGGCATACGGCCCGCGTCGACGGTCACGACCCCGAGGCCATCGCCTCGGCGATCGAGAACGCCAAGGACGTTACCGACAGGCCGTCCCTCATCGCCTGCCGGACCGTCATCGGTTATGGCGCGCCGAATAAGGAAGGCACGTCGGCGACCCACGGTGCGCCGCTTGGGGCAGACGAGATCGAGGCTGCGCGCGCGAAACTCGGTTGGTCTCACGTGCCCTTCAAGGTGCCGAAACCAATCCTGGCTAGCTGGCGTGCGGCCGGTGAGCGGCATCGTTCGGACTATGAGAAATGGTCCGAGGCCGCCGACCGGCTCGACGCTTCGGCGCGCACCCGTCTCACCGATCCCATCGACAGCGATGTTCGCGAAGGGATCGTGCGGGCTATCGCCGCCATCAAGACCGACTTCGCCGCCGAGGGCGCGAAGCTTGCGACGCGTCAGTCGTCCCAGAAGGTGCTGGAGAAGCTGATGCCGGTCGTTCCCGGTCTGATCGGTGGCTCGGCCGACCTTACGGGCTCGGTCGGCACGCTCACCAAGCTGCATAATATGGTCAAGCCGGGCGACTTCGCCGGCAACTACATTCATTACGGCGTCCGCGAGCACGCCATGGCCGCGGCCATGAATGGCATGACGCTGCATGGCGGCATCGTGCCTTACGCCGGCACGTTCTTGGTGTTCTCCGACTATTGCCGCCCGTCCATCCGGCTTTCGGCGCTCATGGGCCTACGGGTCGTCTATGTCATGACCCATGATTCCATCGGCCTCGGCGAGGACGGTCCGACACATCAGCCGGTCGAGCAGTTGGCGGCGCTTCGGGCCATTCCCAATCTCTTCGTCATGCGGCCGGCCGACTCGGTCGAATGTGCCGAATGCTGGGAGATTGCTCTTCTCGCTAAGGACACGCCCACGATCCTCGTGCTCACGCGCCAAGGTTTGCCGCTTCTGCGCAATGCCCCGACGCCTGGGAATCTCTCGGTTAAGGGTGCCTATGTGCTGGTCGAGCCCGAGGGTGAGCGGGACGTGACCCTGATCGGCACCGGCTCGGAAGTGCCCATGGCGCTCGATGCCGCAAAATTGCTGCAAGGGGAGGGCATTAAGGCCGCCGTTGTGTCCATGCCTTGCTGGGAGCTATTCGACGCACAAGACGAGAGCTATCGGGAAGCGGTCTTAGGGACGGCCCCCAGGGTCGCTGTCGAGGCCGCCGTCGAGTTCGGCTGGCACAAATGGCTGGGTTCTAAGGGCGCTTTTGTGGGCATGCGCGGATTCGGCGCTTCTGCCCCGGCGCAGGAGCTTTATAAGCATTTCGGAATCACCGCCGACGCCGTCGCGGCCGCGGCGCGTGATCTGATCGGCAAGAAGTAGAGGTAGAGGACTAAATGGCTAAAACACGCGTCGCCATCAACGGATTTGGCCGCATCGGCAGGCTCTCGTTCAGGGCCTTCTTAGAGGCTGGCCGTGACGATCTTGAGTTCGTGGCGATCAACGACCTCGGCTCGGCCGACATGAATGCACTTCTGCTCGAGTTCGACAGCGTGCACGGGCGTTTCCCTGGCAAAGTCACAGTGGGCGATGGCCGCCTCAAGGCTGACGGCCAGGACGTGGCCGTTTTGTCGGAAGCCGACCCTGAGAAGCTCCCCTGGGGCGAACTCGGCGTCGACATCGTCATGGAGTGCACCGGCCGGTTCACTACGCGGGAGACGGCGGCACAGCATCTTACCGCCGGCGCCAAGCGCGTGCTGGTCTCCGCCCCATGCTCCGGCGCCGACCGCACCGTGGTGTATGGCGTGAACAGCGACCAGCTCACTCAAGCGGATCACGTGGTCTCCAACGCGTCCTGCACGACCAATTGTCTCGCGCCGGTCGCCGAAGTGCTGAACAAGACGGTCGGCATCGAGCGCGGCTACATGACGACGATCCATGCCTATACCGGCGATCAGCGGACCGTAGACACGCTGCACAAGGATCCTCGCCGGGCCCGTGCAAGCGCCGTCAATTTGATCCCCACCTCGACCGGTGCCGCCAAGGCCGTTGGCCTCGTGCTTCCCGATTTGAAGGGCAAGCTGGACGGCGCCTCTATCCGGGTGCCGGTCCCCAATGTCAGCCTGATCGATCTGACCTTCCAGTCGGGCCGCCCGACCACGGTCGAGGAGATCAACGCGGCGCTGGTTAAGGCCGCCGAGGGCCCGCTTGAGGGTGTTCTCGGGATCAACGAGAAGCCGTTGGTTTCATCGGACTTCAACCATGACCCCCTAAGCTCGGTCTTTGACGTGACCGGTACGCAGGTGATCGACGGCACATTCTGCCGGGTGGTCGCCTGGTACGACAACGAATGGGGTTTCTCTAACCGGATGAGCGACACCGCCGTCACCATGGGTAAACTGATATGAGTTCTGAACCGAGTATGGCCGACATCGACCTTTCCAGCATCAAGACCATCGATGATCTCGATGTGGAGGGGAAGCGGGTCCTGGTCAGAGTCGATCTCAACGTGCCGATCGAGAACGGCGACGTTGCCGATGACACGCGCATCAAGCGCGTGCTGCCGACGATTGCGAAACTCAAGCAAGGCGGCGCCAAGGTCATCCTTATGTCCCATCTCGGACGTCCCAAGGGCGAGCGTTCGCCCGAGACGTCCCTACGGCCGGTCGCCAAGCGGGTGGAAGAGCTCCTGAATGGCGGGCCCGTGCTCTTCCTTGACGATTGCGTGGGACCCGATGTCGAGAACGCGCTCAAGTCGCTCGGCGATGGCGATGTCGCCATGCTGGAGAACCTTCGCTACCACGAGGGCGAGAAGGCCAACGACGTGGGCTTCGCCAAGCAGCTCGCTGCGCTCGGCGATATTTACGTCGACGACGCCTTTTCCTCGGCGCATCGCGCCCATGCTTCGGTCGAGGCCATTGCGCATCTGATGCCGGCTTATGCGGGCAAGTTGATGATGGCGGAGATCAGTGCGCTTAGCATTGCGCTTGCGGATCCCAAGCGGCCAGTCATGGCCATCGTCGGCGGCGCCAAAGTCTCGACCAAGATCGACGTCCTAAAAAATCTTGCCACATGCATGGACGTGCTCGTCGTCGGCGGCGGCATGGCCAACACTTTGCTCAACGCCCAAGGCGTGAATGTCGGGAACTCGCTCTACGAGCCCGACTTCGTCGAGACGGTGACGGAAGTCCTGGCCTCGGCTAAGAAAGCCGGCTGTGAGATCTTTCTGCCTGTCGACGAAGTGGTGGCCGACGAGCTTGCGCCGGGCACGGAGTGGAAGGTGTGCGGCGTCAATGACATTCCCTCCGACATGATGGTGCTCGACCAGGGGCCGCAAAGCATCGAGCGCCTGAAGGAGAGACTCGGCGAGATGCAAACATTGCTGTGGAACGGCCCGCTCGGAGCATTCGAGGTGGCGCCTTTCGGCAAAGGGACGTTGGCGCTTGCGGAGGAATCAGGGCGGCTGTCCAAAGAGGGCAAGCTGGTCAGCATCGCCGGTGGTGGCGATACCGTGCGGGCGCTGAATATGGTCGGCGCAACTCCGGACTTCACCTATGTGTCGACCGCGGGCGGCGCATTCCTCGAATGGTTGGCAGGGCGCCAGTTGCCGGCGGTGTTAGCGCTCGCCTCGAACCAAGCGAGCCCAGCCCGCGCTGCGGTCGGATAGTCATCATGGGTGAGGCGAAGGGTCAGGGGACGGCCGGAGACATCGTCATCGCGCCGTCGATCCTCTCCGCCGACTTCGCCAAGCTCGGCGAGGAAGTGCGCGCCATCGATGCGGCCGGTTGCGACTGGATCCATATCGACGTCATGGACGGGCATTTTGTGCCCAACATCACCATCGGCGCCGATGTGACGAAGGCGCTTCGGCCTCACTCCGACAAGCTGTTCGACGTGCATTTGATGATCGCCCCGTGCGATCCGTATATCGAGGCCTTCGCTGACGCCGGCGCGGACATCATCACCGTCCATGCCGAGGCGGGGCCGCATCTTGATCGCACGCTCCAGCACATCAGGAGCTTCGGCAAGAAAGCCGGCGTCGCCCTTACGCCCTCGACGCCCGAGACAGCCATCGAATATGTGATGGACAAGGTCGACCTCATCTTGGTGATGACGGTCAATCCCAGCTTTGGCGGTCAGACCTTTCTTCCGTCGCAGCTTCCCAAGATCCGCGCGATCCGCAAGATGATCGGCGACCGGCCCATCGATCTCCAAGTGGATGGTGGCGTGAACGCCGAGACCGTCTCGCTCGTGGTCGAGGCGGGGGCCAATGCCATCGTCGCTGGGTCGGGCGTGTTCAAAGGCGGAGCCTATGCCGAGAACATCGCCGCTATCCGCGCCGCCGCTTTGCGCGCCCGCGCCGACGCCGCTTGATGGAGACTGATGCGCCGGCCCAAGCGGTCGTTTTCGATCTCGACGGCACGCTGGTGGACACGATTGGTGACCTTGCTGCCGCCCTCAACGCGACCCTGGCCGAGCATGATCTTCCCCCGCATTCCGAAGACGCGGTGCGGACCATGGTCGGCGGTGGGCTTGCCAAGCTGTTAGAGCGCGCGCTTGCCGCTTATGGCGCGGACCTTGAGGCCATCGGCCGGGATGATGCGGTGAAACGGATATTCGAGCACTACGCGGCCAACCCCGCGAATGCCTCGGAGCTCTACCCCGGTGCCAAAGAGGTGCTGGCGGCGCTTACCGAAGCGGGCATCCCATGTGGGATCTGCACCAACAAGCCCGAGGCTATCGCGCGAGACCTTCTCGAGGCCATGGGGATCGCGAAGGATTTCGGCATCATTCAGGGAGCCGAGGCTGGTTTCCCAAGGAAGCCCGACCCGGCAGGGCTAACCCATGTGGTGGCTGCGCTTGGCGCCGCGCCTGAGGCCACGCTCATGATTGGCGACAGCGAGGTGGACGTGAAAGCGGCCCGCGCCGCCGGCCTTAAAGGGGTTGTTCTGGTCTCTTTTGGCTATTCCGTAACCCCGGTCACCGAACTCGGGGCCGATACGGTTATCAATCATCTTCACGAACTGGTTCCGGCCCTTGCTCTTGTCGAGCGAGCACAATAGCTAGACGCCATGGATGTTACCTATTTCGGCGCTCTGATCGCCGGGCTCTTAAGCTTCCTCTCGCCGTGCGTGCTGCCGCTCGTGCCGCCTTATCTGTGTTTCCTGGGCGGCACCACGTTCGACCAGCTCACGGGCGAAGATGAGACGCCGAGCCACGTCTACAAGACGGTGATCATGTCGTCGGTCGCCTTCGTGCTCGGCTTCACCACCGTGTTCGTCATTCTTGGCGCCACGGCGACGATGCTTGGTCAGGTTGTCGCCGAGAACCTGCCGATGCTCGCCAGGATCGCCGGCGTGGTGATCATCATCGCCGGTTTGCACTTCCTCGGCGTCATCCACATTCCGATCCTTCATCGCGAGGCGCGCTATCACTCCGACACGCGTCCCGCCGGCCTGATTGGCGCTTATGTCATCGGCCTGGCCTTCGCCTTTGGTTGGACGCCGTGCATCGGACCGGTGCTCGGCGCGATCCTCGCCGTCGCGGCGGGTGAAGAGTCCGTGAGTAAGGGCGTCAGCCTGCTCTTCGTCTACTCGCTCGGGCTCGGCATCCCATTCATCCTCGCCGCCGTCGCCATCAGGCCGTTCATGACCGTCATGCAGCGCTTCAAGAGCCATATGGCGATGGTCGAGAAGATCATGGGCGCGCTTCTCGTGGTCACCGGCATCTTATTCCTCACCAACTCCATGACGGTGATCGCCGGTTGGATCCTGCAGACCTTCCCAGGGTTAGCTTTGATCGGCTGACGAGGGCACTTGCTAACGAGGAGACTTGCGCCGGAAGGCCAGGCTGCGGAATAGTGGAGCCCCATGGCTTCGAATACGACTGCAGACAAGACCGCGATCGCGCTCACCATCGCTGGCTCGGATTCGTCCGGTGGTGCGGGCATCCAGGCTGATCTGAAAACCTTCTCCGCACTCGGCGTTTATGGCGCCAGCGCCATCACCGCCCTCACGGCGCAGAACACGTTAGGCGTGGATGAGGTGATGGCGGTGCCGCCCGAATTCGTGCTGGCGCAGATGCGGGCCGTGGCGAACGATCTGAAGGTCGGCGCCATCAAGATCGGCATGCTGGCCACAAGCGACATCATCGAAGCCGTCGCCGAAGGGCTCGACGGTTTCCCCAGCGTCCCCGTGGTTCTGGACCCGGTGATGGTGGCGACCAGCGGCGATCCGCTGCTCGATGAGGATGCGATCGATCAATTGCGGACCAAGCTTGTACCGCGCGTCGATATCATCACCCCAAATCTGCACGAAGCCGCGATTCTCCTCGGGGAGCCGGACGAGCGCCGTGAGCGGTGGATGGAGGGCCGGGCGGAACGCCTGCTCGACCTTGGCGCCGGCGCGGTGCTGGTCACTGGCGGTGAATCGGCTGCCGGGAGCGCGCTCGATATTTTCGTCGACGATCACGGCGTTCAGCGCATCGAGGCGCCACGCGTGGACACGAAGAACACCCACGGCACGGGCTGCACGCTGTCCTCGGCCATCGCCGCCGAGCTCGCCAAGGGCGCGTCCTTGGACCGGGCCGTGAAGATGGCGAAGCTCTATGTCACCGCGGCGATCATGGCCGCCGACGAGCTCGCGGTGGGTGAGGGCGCCGGGCCCGTCCACCACTTCCATGCGCTGTGGCCGAAGGCTTAGCCCTCAGCAGGGAGCTTGAAATGATCTGGGAAAGCGGGCCGTGGAAGCAAGAACTGCAACGATTGTCGCACACGATTCGGACCGAAGCAGCCAAAGACGTCGACGGCATGGACGGCCGCCGCGAGTTCAAACTCGAGCAAGCGATTTTTTATTCGGCATTTGTGGTTCGCAAGCTGATTGAGAACAAGAAGCTGACAGATGAAACTGCGGGCCATTCGATTGAGGTTACCGGCTTCAGGTCGCGTAGATCAAAAGTCGCCTCCCTTAGTTTCGCCGGTACGACATCATGTGACTTCGACAAAGAGTATGATCTGAAGAAGCCATTTCGGCTACGCATGTCGCCAAGTGATCTCGCAGGAGAGATTATTCACAGCCAAAAGTTGATGTGGGAGATAAGTGATCAAGGGTGCGTGGTCGGTGCGTACCTTTGCTCATATCGCAAGGCCGAAGACCGACTCATACTGCTACCGCTGGAACTGCTCTGCAGCCTCCTTGGCCGCGTGTCCAAGGACGAGATTACTCAGTGGCGCGCTAAACGGCATACGATGCCCACCACTGACGGCAAGTCGGAACGCGTGGTGATCAAATACTCACTCAAATAGGCCGCGTTCCAGACCGACCGGCCTACTCGTCCACCACGACACTTGAGCGCTGCTCGCCGAGACCCGCCACGGTCAGCACCATCTCGTCGCCGGGCTTTAGGAATATGCGGGGCTTCCGCGCCATGCCCACACCAGGGGGTGTGCCGGTGGTGATGACGTCGCCCGGCACCAGCGTCATGTATTTGCTGATATAGCTGACGAGCTCCGCCACCCCGAAAATCATGGTCGCCGTGTTTCCCGTCTGCATGCGCTCCCCGTTGAGGTCGAGCGTGAGGTCGAGATTTTGCGGGTCGGGGATTTCATCACGGGTGACGAGCCAGGGCCCAAGGGGTCCGAAGCTGTCATGGCTCTTGGCCTTGATCCATTCGCCGGGGCCGCCCTTTTGCAGGCTCCGCTCGGAGATGTCGTTGCCGATGCAATAGCCCGCGACATAGTCGAGAGCCTCATCGAGCCCGACATTCTTGGCGCGGCTGCCGATCACCACCGCCAGTTCCACCTCGAAGTCCATGCGCTGGAAGTCTTTGGGCGCGAGCACGGGGTCACGGGGCCCGGAGACGCAGCTACTCGCCTTGCAGAACACGATGGGTGTCTCGGGGATCGCCATGCCGGTTTCCTCGGCATGGTCGCGGTAGTTGAGGCCGATCCCGAGGAATTTCGGCACCAGCCCGACGGGCACACCAAGGCGCGGGTTCCCTTGAACCAGCGGAAGCGTCTCGGGATCGATGGCCTTAATGCGAGCCAGGCTTTCGGCGCCTAGGGCCTCGCCGGCAAGGTCGCCGATGATCCCCGAAAGATCCCGGATTTTCCCTGCTTCATCTAAAATTCCCGGCTTTTCCTGTCCAGGCTCGCCAAATCTCAGCAGCTTCATCGTCGTCTCCCGATCATGATTTTTGCCATGATGCACGGGGGCGCCAGGCGCGCAACGGCCACGCGCCCACGTGCGCTCACATACGGGCTCGGCGCTGGTCGTCCGGCGGCCAACGAGTCGCTCTTCGTGAAAGCCTCGCGATTGATGGGACTGTGGCCGGTTCGCCTCGTCTGTTGCCCAAGCGCAACAGACCCCCACAAAGTTTTCCCCAAATATCCGCTCCACAGGGCCCTCCGGACGGACGCGACGTGCAGTTTCGGTTGATACAATCTGCCTGTCGCAACCAGCTAGCACGTTGAGTCATAAGAGGAAAAATAATCCGTAGACATCCCTATATCGGTCCTATTGGCTGTTTTTGCATATCCGCAACAGTGCGTGCTTCTTTCGCTTATCCACCGCTGCTCAATATTGAAGCAGATGCCGCGACTGCGTTAGCTTTGCTTTACAAACATGGGGGACGGGGCTGGGGGGCCTACTTCTTCCAAGACTGGACTGAGGGACCTGAAGCAAGACCAAAAATCGAAGCTCAGGAACGAATATTGGGGGGGCGAACCGAAACCCGCTGTGAAGGCCATTAGCCTTTCGCGTTCGGTTCGTTTCGCAGGGAAGACCAGCCCGGCTTGTCCGGGCTGGTTCTTTTTTGGGGACCCTCTTTTCGCTTAGAAGCCAAGCGCGCTAAGCGTCCGATCAATCCCAGCAAGATAGCCTGATCCGAACAGGCGCACATGCACCAGCGCCGGGTAGAGATTGTAGAGATCTCGGCGCACCTCATGAAATCCCGGCTCTAAAGGCGCGAGGCTCTCATAGGCCTCGAAAAACGCGTCCCCGAACGTCCCGAACATCGTCGTGAACGCCAACTCGATCTCCCGATGCCCGCAATAGATCGCCGGGTCGACGAAACCGGCGATCCTGTTGCCCTGGACCAGCACGTTTCCGGTCCACAAATCGCCATGGAGCAGGCTCGGGAAGGGCGGCTCGATCAGATAGTCGTCGATGCGCTCCGCCAAGCGCTCGATCCGGCCGAAGAGCGGCGTTTCTAGCGCCCCTTCGTCATGGGCGGCTTGCGCCATATGCATCAGCCGATGATCGCGGAAGAAGGGCACCCAGAGCTCGCTCAACGGATTGGGCTGCTGAAGCGGGCCAATCAATGTGTCCCGCGCATATCCGAAATTCTCCCACGGCGTCCCGTGAAGCGCGGCGATCAACTCGGCCGCATGGCGTTGCACGTCATCGCAAATGGCCCCGCCGTCATTGTCGATGAAGTCCATGACCAGAAGATCGGGCTCGGCGATGTGGACATGAGGGACGGGCAGGTCCGAGAGCCGGGCCAGTTCGCCGAGCATGTCGCCTTCGAGGTCCAGGCTTGGTCCGGTCCCGCCTTCGGCGCGCGCCTTCACCGCGAGATGGCGTCCGTCGGCCAACCTTACGGTGAGCCCCATAAGGCCAAAGCCGACCGGCAGCGAGCCCGTCTCGACGACGGCTGAGCCGAGCGCTGTCTCTAGGCGCGCGTTGAGGTCATTAGCGGTCATGGAGCGTCGTTCGAGCAAATTGCGACTTCATCGCCGCTGTCACATCCTTGATACAGAGTCAGCTTAACTCGCGCCTTATGGTGCTTGACACTCGGATCGATAACGAGCCCAACGGCGCTGAGACAAAGCGTTATAGGGCGCTATTTATTTCCGACATCCATCTCGGAACCAAGGCGTGTCAGGCCGAAGCTTTTCTCGATTTCTTGCGCTGCCACGACGCGCCCAAAATCTATCTGGTCGGCGACATTGTCGACTTCTGGCGCATCCGGCGCGGCATCTATTGGCCGCAAGCCCACAACGATGTCCTGCAAAAGCTCCTGCGCAAAGTGCGCAAGGGGAGCGAACTCATTTTCATCCCCGGCAATCACGATGAGGCCATGCGCGACTATTGCGGCTCGAATTTTGGCGGCATCGCCATCGAGCGCCAGATCGCTCATGAGGGCGCCGACGGTAGGCGCTATCTCATCATGCATGGCGATGAGTTCGACGTGGTCGTCCGTTACGCCAAATGGCTCGCCTTCCTTGGCGACGGGAGCTACACGCTGGCGCTGTGGCTGAACACGCATCTCAATACGGTGCGCCGCTGGTTCGGCATGCCCTATTGGTCGCTGTCGGCTTACTTGAAGCACGAGGTGAAGCGCGCCGTGAATTATATCGGCGAGTTCGAAACGGCTCTCGCTCAGGAGGCGCGCCGTAACGGAGCGCAAGGCGTGATCTGCGGTCACATCCATCACGCCGCCATGCGCCAGGTCGGCGACATCACCTACATCAACACCGGCGATTGGGTGGAAAGCTGCACGGCCGTGGCTGAGACCGAGGAGGGGATCTTCGAGATCATCCGCTGGAACCCGCACACCGGTGTGCGTTTGTCCGACACCTCTGTTGAAGAGCTTGAGGCTGCTGCTTAATGCGGATCCTCGTCGCGACCGATGCCTGGCATCCCCAGGTGAACGGCGTGGTCCGCACCTATGAGCGGCTTGCTCAGGAGGCACCGAAGCTCGGTGCCGAGCTCAGCTTCCTGACGCCCTCATTGTTCCGGGCTCTGCCTTGCCCGACATATCCCGATATCAGGCTGGCGCTGATCACGTCGCGGACGATCGCGCGCCATGTGGAGGCGCTACGTCCGGACTTCATCCATATCGCGACCGAGGGACCGATCGGGCTCACCACCAGGGGCTATTGCCGCAAGACGGATCGCCCGTTCACCACCAGCTATCACACCCGTTTCCCCGAATATGTCTCGGCCCGTCTGCCGATCCCCGAATCTTGGTGCTACGCGTTTCAGCGCCGCTTCCACAACTCAGGCGCCGGCATGTTCGTGGCGACGCCCTCGGTTGAGGATGATCTCAAGGAGCGGGGCTTCAAGCGCATGATGCGGTGGTCGCGCGGCGTCGATGTGGAGCTGTTCAAGCCACGCGATGTGCGCCTGTTCGGGGAGCAGACAGTGTTCCTCTATGTTGGCCGCATCGCTGTTGAGAAGAACATCAAGGCGTTTCTCGATCTCGACCTTCCAGGCCGCAAGGTGCTGGTCGGCAGCGGCCCTCAAGTCGCGGAACTCGAGCGGCTCTATCCCGATGCGCTGTTCACGGGGCCGAAGCAGGGCGAGGATCTGGCGCAAGCCTATGCCTCGGCGGACGTGTGCGTGTTTCCGAGCCTCACCGACACATTCGGTCTCGTCTTGCTGGAAGCGCTCGCCAGCGGGGTTCCCGTGGCCGCCTATCGGGTGAGCGGCCCCAAGGACGTGCTGACCGATCCGGCCTGCGGGGCGCTTGGAAGCGACCTTCAAGCGATGGCGGTCCAAGCCCTCGAACTCGACCGGAAGGCGGCGAGGGCCCATGCGCTGCGCTATAGCTGGGAAAATTCGGCCCGGGAATTCATCGACAACGTTCTGGAAGCCCATAATTTAGGCCTGCCTGAAAAACGGACACGATTCCGCCGTCGGCGCGGCAAGCGGACGCCGCATAAAGAAAACGGCCCGGTTGGGGGGAACCGGGCCGCTTCAATTCTTATGCGTCAGTTTGGGGGACGCTTTGGGGGACAATGCGTCCACCCAGAGATGGTTAGCGGCCCTGATTTTTTCAAGAGGCAGAATGCCAAATCATCCCGCATTGCCAGCTAACATGCTGATATAAATAGCGGAAATTCTACCCAAATATTGCAGCCTGCTTGATCGCGTGGAGCTTGGCGAGCGTCAGGGGCTCAGGCCGCTCGAACCCCGCGTTCTGGTGCTCAAGGGTGGGCTCCTGTGCCTGTATCGCCATCTGATCCACGTCCTCCTGGGTCATTCCTTCAACGCTTGCCTCCGGGCTGCTCGGGATCGTGTGGTCCTCCTGCGCGGCGCTGGCTTCGTCGCCGCCTGCGGTCTCGATCATGGCGTTGAGGTGCTGCTCGATGCCCTGGAGCGCCCGTACCAATTTGCCGGTCCGCTGCTGGGTGATCTCCTGGAACGAGCAGGCCGTGTAGATGTCGGTAGCGCGTTGATCGAGCCGGTCGCAGTGTTCCACCGCGATGCCGGTCTCCTGCAATATCGAGGAGACCTCCTGGATGGCTTCCGCGGCGGATAGAATTTCCGAATTGGCCTTCTCGCTCGCCACCGCGATCTGATCGAGCTCGTCGGCGCCATTGGCGAGCGTCGTGTCAAACCGATGGGGGGGACGGATCTCCGCGATCTCGCGCCGCGTGCGCTCGATGGCTTCGCTCATCTCCGCAAGCTCCGCCTGTACGCTGGCCAGCCCCGCCTGAGGCTTTGGCTTGAGCACTGACGCTTCCAGCTTGGCGATGGCGTCGAGCAGAAATTGCGTCTGCGGCATCCGGTTCTGACGCGCGTGTTTGTCGAGGAACCAGCGGCCGAGCGGCGTGCCGCGCAACGCGGCCTCAAGCGCAGCAAATTCCATTGCCAGCCCGTCCTTGGGCGGCACGGGCCTTGACTGCAATGGATCGGCGCCGTCTGTGGCTCGTTCCGGCATGGTGGTGGCAAAGCTATTGTGATTCGGAGTAAGGGCCTGACCGTAGCGCTAGAAGGGCAAGGGAACCGTTAACCGACATGGCAATCCAAGCATTAGCCAATGCTGCATCGCCGTCCTTCGCCCTGCGGCTCGGTCTGCTGTATGCGGCCCTCTTCTTGGTGATCGGCTGCTATCTGCCTTATCTGCCGGTCTGGCTGAAATGGCGTGAGCTCGATACCGACCAGATCGCTGTGTTGTTGGCGGCGACGCTCTATACGCGCATCCTGTTCACGCCGGTCATCAGCTTCATCGCCGACCGTATCGGCGACCGCCGGACCATTCTCATCGTGCTGGCCTGGGGGTCTCTCTTCGCCTTCATCAATCTGTGGCTGTCGGATGGCTTTTGGCAGATGCTGCTGGCCATCGTTGTGTTGGCGGCCGGTTGGACCTCGATCATGCCTTTGATCGAGACCGTGGCGGCGAGCGGGATCCGCACCGGTCTCGATTACGGCAGGGTCAGGCTCTGGGGCTCCATCACCTTCATTCTGGCGAGCCTTGGCTCGGGCGCCGTCATTCAGTTCATCGGGGCCCATGCGGTGATGCCGCTGCTGCTTGGCGCCACGGCGTTGATGGTGGTGGCGACCCATCTCATGCCGCGGCAGCTTGCCGGGCGGGCGGGCGCAGCCCCGGCGTCGCGCCGTCTTAAGCTTGCCGATGCTTTTGCGCTGGCTCGCACACCGCTCTTTCTCCTCTTCCTGCTGGCGGCGAGCCTGATCCAGGCGAGCCATGCGCTCATGTATGCCTTCGGCACGCTCCATTGGCGGGCGCAGGGCTTCTCGGGCGCCACGATCGGCGCTTTGTGGTCCGTGGGCGTGATCGCCGAAGTGGTGCTGTTCGCCATGTCGGGCCGGGTTCTGGCCATGAGCGGGACCGCGAGGTTGTTGGGTCTCGCCGGCGGGGCGGCGGTGTTGCGCTGGGGCTTCATGGCCTTCGACCCGGTGCTCTGGGCCACAGGGCTGCTTCAAATCCTCCACGCCATGACCTTTGGCGCCGCTCATCTCGCCGCGATCCATTTCTTGACCCATGCGGTGCCCGAAGACCGTGGCGCCACCGCGCAGGGTCTCTATGCCGCCGTGGTCGCCGGTCTCGTCATGGGCTCGCTGACGCTTGCTTGCGGTCCGCTCTACCGAATGTTTGGCGGCGAGGCTTATGGCGTCATGGCGGGCATTGCCGTGATCGGCACGGTCGCGGCCTTCATGCTTCAGCGCCACTGGCATGGCGGGCTCATCGTTGGCGATCAGCCCCACAATTCCGACGATGGCGGAAAGACGGAGCCGGCGTCGTAGGTGAGCCCCGGATCGCGGTCCCTCTCAAGCAGCAGCGGTCCATCGAGATCCACCCAATCGGCGTCTTGCGCCAACAGCAGAGCAGGGGCCATGGCGAGCGAAGTGGCGACCATGCTTCCCACCATGACTTTCAGACCAAGCGCCTTCGCGCGTTTCGCCGTGAGCAGCGCCTCTGTCAGGCCACCGGTCTTGTCGAGCTTGATGTTCACCGCGTCGTAGCGCTTCGCAAGCGCCGCAAGCGAGGCGCTGTCATGCACGGATTCATCGGCGCAGACCGTAAGTGGCCGGGCGATCTCCGCCAGAAACCCATCCTCGCCGGCAGGCAAAGGCTGCTCCACCAGCTCCACACCCACGCTTAAGGCAGCTGCAAGAAGCGACTCCGTTTCATGGGGTTGCCAGGCCTCGTTGGCATCGGCGATGAGGCGTGCGTGAGGCACCGCCGCGCGGACGGCTTCCAGACGTTCCTCATCACCCGCGCCGCCAAGCTTGAGTTTGAGCAGCGGATGCGTGACGGCCGCCTTGGCCTGCGCGGCCATGGTTTCGGGCGGCCCTAGCGAGATGGTGAAGGCTGTTGGCACTTTATGGAGTGGCGGCAAGCCAGCGAGCGCCGCCACGCTGCGACCCGACTGCTTGGCCGCCAAATCCCATAGGGCGCAGTCGAGCGCGTTGCGGGCCGCGCCGGGCGGCAGCAGGCGGGCGAGGGCGTCCCGGTCCAAGCCGGACGCGACGGCCTTGGCACAGGCCTCGATGGCAGCGACCACGCCATCGACGCTTTCGCCATAACGGGCGTAAGGCAGGCATTCGCCTCTGCCTTTGTGGGTACCATGGCCGATCTCGGCGACCACCACCACGGCCTCCCGTTTGGAGCCCCGCGCGATGGTAAATTGGCCCCGGATCGGCCAGTGCTCGACGCGGACCTCGAGCGAAGAGCCCGCAGACGCGCCCCTGCCATTAAGCTCAACCCCGGAACCCGCCATAACGCCTTTCTTTCTGTGGTGTTTTCGTTCAAAAACAGAGCACTTCGAACGGCGTCGGCGTCCTAAAGCTCAAGATTACAAACCAAGCTAAGCCCTTCCATGCTCAAGCGCGACCATCAGCTTGTTCTGCCGACCCAAGCCCTCGCACCAGGCTTCAGCGTCGAGCTCAGCGGTACCACCTTCCGGTTGGTGGCCACTGGCGCCTGGACGGTTGCCGAGGCGGCGAAACTCGATAAGGCGCTGAGGCGCTTACGGGTGCCAATCCCGCCGTCGGCGGAGTTCACCGGCGAGATGGATATTTCCGGGATCGAGGAAATCGACACCGCCGGCGCCTGGCTCCTACAGCGGACAGCCGCGGCCTGGCAGAAGGGCGGTTTGCGCACCCATTATGCCGGGGCCACCGAGGGCTTCCGGATTCTCATCGAGGAAGTGCATCGCCGGGGGAGCGCGGTGCGGCCCGAGATCGAGAAACAGAATCCGATTGAGCAATTCGTCGATAGCTCCACCAAGGTGGTGACCGGCGTTTGGAGCGACGCTGTCCAGCTCACGGCGTTTCTCGGCGAGGTGTCCGCCGGGTTCTTGCGCCTACTCAGGCAACCTTGGCGCTTCCGCACCACCTCGTTCTTCCATCATCTCGATCATGCGGGCTTGCGGGCTGTGCCGATCATCGCGCTGATCTGCTTTCTCATCGGCGCCGTGGTCATGCAGCAAGGCGTGGCGCAGTTGCGGCCGTTCGGGGCGGAGCCCTTTGCCGTCAACATGGTCGCCATCCTGACCTTGCGCGAGATCGGCGTGCTGCTTACCGCCATTATGGTGGCTGGCCGGTCCGGTTCGGCCTTCACCGCCGAGATCGGCTCTATGAAGATGCGCGAGGAGATCGACGCCATGCGCACGCTCGGCATCGATCCCATGGATACCTTGGTGCTGCCCCGCGTGCTGGCGCTCATCGTGGCGCTGCCGATGCTCACGTTTCTTGGCGACATCATGGGGCTTGCCGGCGGTGGCCTAATGGCTTTCGGCGTGCTCGGCCTCGATATGAGCACGTATCTCGACAAGCTGCATGAGGCGGTGACCATGGAGCATTTCATGGCTGGCATGGTGAAGGCGCCCTTTGCCGCCATCATCATTGGCCTGGTTGGCTGTCTCGAAGGTCTGCGGGTTGAGGGCAGCGCCGAGTCCCTCGGTACTCATGTGACATCAGCCGTGGTCAAGGCGATCTTCCTGGTGATTATCTTGGATGCGGTCTTCGCCATGTTCTTGTCGGGGATTGGGATGTGACCAGCCAGAACGAACGAGAGGTGGTCATCAGTGTGCGCGGGCTCGCCAAGAGCTTCGGCACCCATCAGATTTGGGACTCGCTCAGTCTCGACGTCTATCGCGGCGAGATCCTCGCCATTGTTGGTGGTTCGGGCCAGGGCAAGTCGGTTCTGATGCGGGTCATCACCGGCCTGCTGGAGCCGGACAAGGGCGAAGTCGGGCTGTTCGGCCAGAACGCGAAGACCCTTTCAGCCGAAGCCCGCCTCGATATCGGAAAGCGCTGGGGCATCCTTTTTCAGGACGGCGCCTTGTTCTCCGCGCTGACCGTGCTGCAGAATATCCAGGTGCCGATGCGCGAGCATCTCGACCTGCCGCAGACCATGATGGACGATCTCGCTTTCCTCAAGCTGACCATGGTCGGCCTGCCGCCCGACGCCGCGCACAAATTTCCGTCCGAGCTCTCGGGCGGCATGCGCAAGCGTGCGGGCCTGGCTCGGGCGCTCGCGCTCGACCCGGAGATCGTGTTTTTGGATGAGCCCACGGCCGGTCTCGACCCCATCGGCGCTTCTGACTTTGATCGGCTAATTCGTAAGTTACAACAGACGCTTGGCCTGACGGTCTATATGGTGACTCACGACCTTGATACCATCTTCACGGTGTGCGACCGGGTGGCGGTGCTGGCCGAAAAGAGGATCGTGCGGACAGGATCGCCGAGCGAACTGCAGCGCCAACCAAATCACCCGTGGATCAAGGAATATTTCTGCGGCGAGCGCGCTCGTGCCGCGAGCCCGCCCGACCAGCGAAGGCTGATCGTCTGATGCCGCTTGTCTGTTGAGGGTCTGATGGAAACCAAAGCCAACTATCTGATGATCGGCGGCTCCGTGCTGGGCATTCTCGCCTTCGCCTTCATCTTCATTTTCTGGATCACCAACTTTGCCAGCGGCGGCAAACAATATCTCATCGTGTTCGAGAGCTCGGTGGCGGGGCTTACCTCGGGCTCGAGTGTCGGCTTCAACGGGATCAAGGTCGGTGAGGTGCGGTCCTTCGAGTTGGACCCGGAGGACGCCCGCAAGGTTCAGGTGCTCATCAGCGTCGCCGACAACACGCCGGTGCGGGAGAATTCAAAGGCAAGCATCCAGTCTCTTGGCTTGACCGGCGGCAGCGGCATCCAGATCACCCCCGGCACGCCGGACTCGCCCTTGCTGGTCGCCACGGCGGAGGCCCCCATTCCAACGATCCTCGCCAAGCGTGGAGGGGGGCAGGGCTTGTTCGATGCGGCGCCCGCGGCTCTGAACAATGCCAGCGCGTTTATCGAACGGCTCGATGAGCTTGTTGCCGCGAACCAGGATGCGATCACGACCTCGCTCACGAATATCGAGACGCTGACCAATATGCTGAGTGGGAAGAGCGAAGCGATCGGTTTGGCCATAACCGATGTGAGCGAAGGTGCCCGATCTTTTAAGAGTTTGAGTAGTAAACTCGAAGTCTCGCTCGGGGATAATATGGACGGGCTGACCCGCCAGGCTAATGAAGCCATGCAAGAATTCAGCGCAACCATGCGTGAAGCGCGCCGCGCGGCGGTAACCCTGAACCGAATTCTTGAGAAGTTGGAAGCAGATCCTAGGGGATTTTTACTTGGTGGATCACAGGTGCCGGAATACACTCCACGAGGTCGATAAGGTACTTGCAGTGACCAACGAAACTACCGCGTAACAGGGGGCGATCGGAGATGTCTCGGTCGGCGCCGATTTTTGCTGCGGGCTTGATATGCCTGGGCCTTACCGGCTGCGCCATTACTGGCGGCGGCAATGCACCCGATACTTACGATCTCGTTGCGCCCCGTAGTTTCGCGGGCAGCCGCAGAGCAGCCCCATGGCAGCTCGTCGTCTACGAACCCACAGCCGTGCATGCGCTGGCGACCGACCGTCTCATGGTGCGCCCCCGGGCCGGGCAGGTCTCTTACTACAAGGGCGTGGCTTGGAGCGACCGGCTGCCGCGTCTCGTGCAGGCGCGCATAATCGAGAGCTTCCAGAACTCAGGCGCGGTCAAGGCGGTGAGCGCCACCTCCGGACAGTTCGGTCTGGTCACCGAGCTCCGTGCTTTCCAGGTCGATGTGACGAGCGGTAAGGCCGCCGCCGAGGTCGATATCTTCGCCAAGCTGGTCAACACCAGTTCGGGCAGGGTGGTCGCCACCAGAGGCTTCAGCGCGCGGGTGCCGGCCACGACCGACAAGCCTGAGGATGTCGTCGCCGCGTTGAACCAGGCCTTCACCGAGGTGCTGCAGGGCATCACCAGCTGGGTGGGCGCGCGCCGTTAGGGCTTCCTGATTTTTGAAATGACGGACGGCGTGGTGTGTGAGCGCCGCGCTCCATTGCATTGAAACGACTCCTAAAAAGCAAAAGGCCCCCTCACTCCTTGAAGGGAGCAGGGGGCCATGGCTCGGGGGAGCCTTTTTGAGACGTTTAGGCTAGCGCAGTCGACCGCTCGCGTGGGCCAGCAGCAGATAGACGCGGCCGGTTTCCGACGCCAGGTAGTTCTGGAGCGTCTGGCCTGCCGGGTCGGACTGCTCCGCCTCTGCCAGCAACCGCTCGAAGTCACCGATATAGCGGTCCACGGTGTTGCGGAACTCGCCGTCGCGATCATAGCGGGTCGAGACTTCCTCGAACGTCGCCTGGCCCTCGTAGCTGTAGATGTGCCGTCCGAGCACGCCACGCTCGCCGGCCCGCATGCGGTGCCAGACATCGGTGGCCGTACGAGGGTCGATCGCCCGGGCTAGCTCGTCGATACGCAATTGGCTGGCAATCGAAGGCGCGATGCCGCCAGGGGCCTGGCCAGCGAAGTTTTGGGCGCCGCCATAAGCCTGATCGGGCCGGGTGCCTTGGCCGGAGGCGCCTGAAAGCTGTTGGACGAGCCCTGCCGTCTGAT
>PVMS01130191.1_pt1 | contig 32946 bp, 27 predicted proteins | sample 1853461 | NCBI WGS metagenome assembly PVMS01 (sample SAMN08582032, study PRJNA380276) | Marine sediment metagenome, whole genome shotgun sequencing project. | isolation source: ocean sediment barecode stripped | collected 2017
CGCGCCCGCTACCACGGTCAGCGGGATCACGCCCGACCAGATGTCCAGGTTCGCATCCGCCTCGTCGTCGATGGGTCCCCCGGTGCGGACCTTGGCCACAGCCTCGTCGATCGAAATACGAAGCAGCGTGGTGGCATTCAGCTCCTGAGCCGTCGCGGTACGAACCGCCGCGCCGTGACCTGGAATCAGCTGGTCCACAAAGGCGCCCAGCAGCGCCTCCTTGTCGTCCTCGACCGTCTCCGCATGGCCATAGAGCACCACGGAACGGTAATTCATGGAGCAATGAAATCCCGACCGCGCAGCGACCAGACCATCGACATGAGTAACGCAGACGGCAGCCAGAGCGCCCTGCTGCAGGACTCGAATCATCGCGCTCTGCCGATTGCCATGCAGGTACACGTGGTCGCCACGCCGCATGATCGCGGTCGGCACCATGCGCGGCTCGCCGTCGAGCACGTAGGCAACCTGGCACACCAGCGCCGCGTCCAGCACCGCATGCACGGTCGCCCGGTCGTAGTTGGCACGATCTGCGGCGCGGCGGATGTAAACCCGGGGTCCAGGTACATCACTCACAGAGCGTCCTCCCGCGCAGGTTCGAGCGCTGAAAGTTCGAGCGCGATCAACTGGCGTTTCGCATAGCGTCCGGTCAGGCGGCTGGCCAGGTCGGTGAGGTGCATCTGCCAGCCGTATTTGCGGCGTAGTGCCCGATACGCTTGTTCTATCTCGGTGTCATCGTTCACCAGCCTTGCCGCTGCGTCGCGCCACTCTCCGGTGATTCCCCCGCGTGCATCACAGCTGACGACCCTGGCCCGGCCATTGGCCCGGATGCGTTTGACCTTGCCTGCGTCACCCGCGCTGAACAGGTAGTACCGCGCGTCCGAACCGGCGAACCAGACGGGAGTCCTGACCTCCTGGCCGTTGCGGCGGTAGGTCGCGAGATTGAGGTAGTTTGCCTGGTCCAGAGTCACGCTGCCGCTCGTCAAAAAAAAGGGTTTCATCTTAAACCCCCTCAGCGGAGCGAGGCCAGAGACGCGCAGCTTTGTCCCGCGGTTACAATGAGAGTGTGCTGAAGGAGTATCGGCCGCCACCGATGAGCAATGTCGTCCGCTTCAAGAAACCATCGCCGAAGGAACGCGCCAGGGGCAGGACGTTGTGCGGCCGCGGGTTCCACAAATGGACGATCGACCAGCACAAGCAGTTCGACGTCAGGCGCGGAAAACTGGTGACGCTGCATCGTTGCAGCCGCTGCGGCAAGCAGAAGACGACGCTCAGTTGAGCCTCAGCCAGAAGAAGTGCTCGGCGCCAGACACACGCCGGTACCCCCCAACCCGCAGTACCCGTGTGGCACCTTCGCCAGGTACTGCTGATGGTTGTGCTCGGCATAAAAGAACTCGGGAGCTGGACAGATTTCCGTCGTAATCGGGCCGAACCCGGCCGCGCTCAGCCCTTCCTGAAACGCCTGCTCCGACAGCCCTGCCAGGCGCAACTGAGCCGGAGTGGTAGTGAAGATGGTCGATCGGTACTGGGTGCCTACGTCATTACCCTGACGCATGCCCTGGGTGGGGTCGTGGGCTTCCCAGAACACCTTGAGAAGCGACTCGAAGCGCACCGCAGCCGGATCGAACACCACCAGCACGACCTCGGAGTGCCCGGTCAGCCCCGAACAGACTTCCTCGTAGCTTGGGTTTTTCGTACTGCCACCGGCATAACCAACGGCGGTAGTGAACACTCCCGGCGTCTGCCAGAAGAACCGCTCGGCCCCCCAGAAACAGCCCATCCCGACCAGAACCTGCTCGAAACCCTCCGGAAACGGTGGTTTCAGTGGCGTGCCGTTGACGAAGTGCAGTTCCGGCACGGGCATCAGTGCATCGCGGCCGGGTAGCGCCTGGTCTGGTCCTGGAATCTCGAGCTTTGGAAAGGAAGCCATGACGTCAATTCCGCACTAGTCGAAGCCACGATGTTACCCTGAAGCCGAACCACAAGGCCAAGCCGTGGTCAAAACAAGTCTGACAGCAGTCGGCCTTCACAATGTATTCACACCGCGCCCACAGGCCGGCACCGAGTCGAACTTCATAAGCGTCCGGGTATGCTATACGCTGCGCCGATGGTCCACCGAACAGTCTCCGTGAAGCGCCCGCGCGCCGGCTTCGCCCCCTGGCTGATGCTCGCCGTGTCGCTGTTGGTCAGCGCCTGTCAATCCATTGATGCGGCCGAGGAGTACCAACCCCTGGCAACCGCCGCCGCGGCTGGCGAGAAGGTCGCCGTAGCCGACCTGCGGCGCGCATTCCTGGCGGACCCCGAATTCAATGAGCGCATGCAACGACTCGCGCCGCTGGAACGCCAGGCGATGCAGCTGCTGGCCGATGAGCCGCTCAAGCTGGGCGCGATCGGCAGTGCCATTCTCGACATCTACTACGGCAGCGTGGCGGGTCACTACGCGTTGCTGAAGTTCTACGAACATGTCGAGGCAGACGAGGGCGCGGCCGAGCACCGCGTCTGGCTCGAACGCATCGAGACGGCAATCCGGGAGGATGCCGACGGCACCCGCGCAGGTCCTTATCACGTGGTTTCCGCATCCGAAGCACAGGCTTTTCTGCGGGTCAACGAGCTGACCCCGGTCGGCTCCATGTACCACAGCACCGATGAAGTGCCCTTCATGATGCTCGTTACCGCGCGACCCCGGGAAGGTCGCCTGGAGAACGTTTACTTCGATCTGACCGATGCCTACCGGGCTGTCGAGGTTACGGTCGATAGCGCCAATGCAGATCAGACGTTCAGCCCCGGCGTGCTGATCGGCTACCTCGCGCAGCGCGACGATTCAGCGGCCCAGGCATCGATCGGGGCGTATCTGTTTGCCCGCGACGAGTATGACAATGCTGCAGACTGGCTCACCGCCGCAACCCGTACCGGCAATATTCTGGCCAATCTCCTGCTCGCACGCGTCTATCAGACGCGCGCGGATGGCCTCGAAGGCGAGCCTCGTCGGGAAGCGATGGACTTCGCCTTGGAACATTACCTGCACGCGGTCGCAGTGGGCTCCGATGAAGCCATGTTTGCGCTGGGCGGTCTGTACCTGGACGGCGACTACGGAGCCGACAACGTCACGTCGGGCGTTGCGCTGCTCAAGCAGGCTGCGGATCTGGACAACACCGATGCCATGGTCTGGCTTGCACATCTGCACAGCGTCGGCACCCACGTCGATCTGGATCTCGATGCTGCCGCCGGCTTTTACCGACGGGCATGTTCCCTCGGCGACACCCGTGCCCGGCTCCAATATGCCAGGTTCCTGCTGATTCATTCGGAGCAGCGCGAGTTCGATCCCGATGCGGTCGAATGGCTGAAGCAGGACGCGAAGCTCGACGAGCCCGAAGCCATGCTGCTGCTCGGCAACCTGTACGCCAGAGGCCTCGGCGTGTCGACGAGCTACCGCCGGTCGTTGCGCTGGTTCAAGGACGCAGTCAGCAACGCGCCGGACGACGCGAACATCGTCAACGAAGTCGCCTGGGCGCTCACCGTCACCAACCTCGAGCGGTTGCGCAATCCCGACTACGCGCTGAAGATCATGGAACGGATCATGACCACCGATGAACAGGCTCGTCAGAATCCGGCCTACCTGGACACCTGGGCCGCCGCGTACGCGGCCAACGGAAAGTTCGAGCGGGCGGTGGCCGTCCAGGCAGAGGCGGTCAGCGCCGCCGAGACGCTCGAGCAAGTGGAGGTCATCGAAATCCTGCGCGAGCACCTCGACGCCTTCAAGAACGGACAGACCATCATTGATGCGGTCCCCTGACTGTCTTCGCGCCATACTCTCCAGCGGGGTTCCATTGATCGACGTTCGGGCGCCCGGGGAGTTTGCGCGCGGGGCATTTCCGGGCGCCATCAACCTGCCGCTGCTGGATGACGAGCAGCGTGCCGCCGTTGGAAAGTGCTATCGACGCGAAGGCCAACCCGCCGCCGTGGCTCTGGGCGAACGACTGGTCAGCGGCGCAATTCGTGAACAGCGGTTGGCCGCATGGTGCGACGCCGCCGCGGGCCATCCGGACAGTCGGTTCTACTGCTGGCGCGGTGGGCTACGCTCGCAGACGGTGCAGCGGTGGCTTAGCGAAGCCGGAGTTTCCGTCGCCCTGATCGACGGCGGATTCAAGGCGCTTCGTGCGACCTGTCTGGCCGTTATCGAAGAGTTTGCCGACGCCTCGAGGCTGCTGGTGCTGGGAGGCAGAACCGGGTCCGGCAAAACGGAACTGCTGAACTCGCTACCCCGGTCACTGGACCTCGAAGGTTTCGCGAATCACCGGGGCTCCGCGTTCGGCGCCAAGCCGACGCCGCAACCAACGCCGATCGACTTCGAAAATGCCTTGGCCATCGGCCTAACGAGGCACGACCCCGCATCGTCGTTACTGGTCGAGGACGAAGGCCGGACCATCGGCCGACTCGCGGTGCCGGAGCCGCTGCACGCAGCGATGCAGCGGGCACCGCTGATCATCATGGAAGTCGAAATCGCGGAACGTAGTGCCCACATCTGGCGGGAATACGTCGACGCACCGCTAGTCGCGGGCAACGACCCGGCGGTCCTGGCCGGCGGCTACCTCGCGTCCAGCGACAGGATCAAGCGCAGACTGGGAGGGTTGCGACATGCCGAGGTGCGCCGCCTGATGGATGCCGCGTTCGCCACCGACAACGATCGGCACGCCCATCAGCGATGGATCGAAGCACTGCTCAGCGGATACTACGACCCCATGTACGACTACCAGCTTGCCAAAAAACAGGCGCGGATCCTGTTTCGCGGTGACCGCGATGCGGTCCGTGACTACCTAGTCAGCTATTGCTGACCTCGCTGTTGCTGAGGAAGATGCCTCCGCCGTGGGCAATCAGACGATCCGGCTGCATTCGCAGCACCACGCGGACCGGACCGAGTCCGCTGATCGCTGATTGCACCTCACCGAGATACTTCTGCTGGATACGACGCCCCCAGGCACCTTCCTCGTCCGGGAACACCTCGATCCGACCGACCCCCTTGACCTGCCGGTTGGCCCGCTTGAGCGGCGTCACCTCGGTAACTTCGACGCAGATCGACGCCCGCCCATCGGCCTGCAAGCGGCGCACATGGAACTTGTCCGCGGTGCTGGTGATGTAGAAGGCACCTTCATACCACAGGAACCAGCAGGGTAACTGCCGCGGATACCCCTTCGCGTCGACGAAGGCCAGGCAGGCAGAGACGTCCGAACCGAGCACCTGCTCCGTCTGCTGCGCAGACAAATCTGCGATTTCCGCCCGGGCAATCTGCTTCATGGAAGCCTCTTTGCTCAACGGAGGCTCAACGGAGGCTCAACGGTCGAGAGCGCCTTGCGCCTCGGCATGTTCCAGGATTCTGCTCAGCAACGAGCGCGCCAACGGCTCCTTCTCGTGCTCGCCGATTTCCTGGCTGAGCGAATCGATGCCGGGAATCCGCGCAATCATCAGGTTTCCCGACACCGAATAGATTCCGCCATAGGATTTGCCCTTGTGTTCCACAGACAGTTGAATGGGATGGTCAGCCATGGTGTTCCCCTAATGATCGTGGCCGTGCAGGCGGGCCTCGAGTACGTCCACCTGCGCGCGCAGTTCACCCGCCGCCAGCATGCCCCGTTTCACCAGCAGCGCCTCGAGCGCCTGCAGAAATCGGTCGTAGTAATAGTAAACACTTGCGTCTTCGGCCTGCGCATCCCAGGCACCGATGACCGCGATGAGTTCCGCACGAAATTCATCCCAGGTGAATGCCCCCTGGTCGGCCAGCGCCCTGGCCATGCCGAACACCCGCCCCTGCCAGGGCGCATCGAACAGCAGCTCGCCGTTGGCCAGCGGGGGCGCGATGGGTCCTGCCAACTCGAGTTCTTCACTCACAACTCTTACTCACAAGAGGGCGACCCCGATCATGGCATCGCGCGTCACCAACGCCGGCAGATCTGCGTCGTCCACACCGATACTCGAGGCCGGTCGCTGAGGCAGCACCATATAGCGGACCTCGGCACTGGAGTCCCAGACCTGCACGGACGTCGACTTCGGCAGCGCCACGCCGAACTCTTCGAGGACCGCACGGGGCTCGCGCACGATCCGGGAGCGATACGCCGGGTCTTTGTACCAGCGCGGCGGCAAGCCGAGCATTGCCCACGGATAGCAGGAGCACAACGTACACACCACGACGTTGTGCACCGCCTCGGTATTCTCGACAACCACCAGCTTGTCGACCTGGCCGCCCTCGAAGCTGTATTGGGCGACCGCCGCACTACCATCCGTCAAGAGACGCGTCTTGAACTCCGGATCCGTCCAGGCCCGAGCCACTACCAAGGCTCCGTTCATGGGCCCGACCCGCTCGTTGAAGCGCACGATCACATCATCGATGAGCGACTCTGTGAGCAGACCACGCTCGATCAGCAACTTTTCGATCGCCTCGGCGCGAATACTCTGAGGGCTCTGCGGGGGATGCGAGTCAGACATCGTTTGGCTCCAGGTAGGGTTCGAACAGATCGATGTTCAAGGTCACGCCAGGCTCGGCATCCTCACCCCACAGTTCTGCGCCGCTGAACGCCACGGTGTAGAGATGCTCGGGCGCTTCCCCACGCCCGTGGGCGTTGCTGTCGGGATAGATCCAGCCGCCGTGCCCCGCGACGATCGTGCCCGTCCGACCACGGACATATGCAGGCAATCGCGTGTGCCCGGCGACGCCGTGCGACCGGGTTCGCACGCTGTCGCCTACGTCGAAACGTGGCTCGACATCCAACTCGCGCGCCGCGCTGGACGCGAGCGGCGCATAGCCTACTGTTCCGGCATCCTCATCTGGACGTGCCGCGATCAGATCGTCCGCTTCGGCTCCGAGTAGCCGCGCGCGCGCATCGACTTCCGTAGATGCTAGAACGCCCGCTTCGACGAACAACGCTTCCAGGCCGCCAAGCCAGCGACCGTAGTAGCCATGATCGAGGTAGGCACGCGGGTCGATGCGTTCGATCGCATGGCGAAACTGGTCGATGTTCCGAACGACGCCAGCCGTCTGAGCTACGACGCTTATCCCGAACACCGCGGCCTCCCAGCGTTCGTGGAACACGGGTTCGTCAACCTCCCGGTTCACCCGGCCAAAACCCTGCTTGCCACCCAGATCGTGAATTCCGTCCATCAGCCAGCCTTCGACGCAGGCTCGGTTACCTCCCGCAGCACCGGAATCCCATCTTCGACCGATGAGATCAGGGGCACGCGGAAGTCGTGGCGCCCCGCGGCGACTTCGTGAACCGCATCATCCGGCAGTATCACTGTTGCCCGGCAGTTCGGAGGCACGAGCACGTCCAGGGTGAACTCGGCGCCGGTCAGCTGCCATGCAACCTCGTAACGCCCATACAGTGTCTCCAGGCTGCCTTCGGCTTTTCTGATGGGTGCCTCGCCATCAAACCCTTCGCCGATGGGTGGCCGAGGCCTTATTCGGGCCGAGCGGTAGGCGTTACGATCGGGCGCCAGGTCCGGATCGACATCCAGCCCCAACAACACGCTGTACAGCCACTCACCCACTGCGCCCAGGGCATAGTGGTTGAAGCTGTTCATGGCCGGATCCTGAAATCCGTCGCGGCGCGTCCAGCCGTCCCAGCGTTCCCATATGCTCGTTGCGCCCTGAGTGATCGGATACAACCAGCCCGGCGCGTCGGTGCGCAGCAACAGATCGTAGGCGAGATCCACACGGCCGTTCTGCGTCAACGCGTGCAGCAGGTACGGCGTGCCGACAAACCCGGTGGACAGCGCGCCGCCGCGATCCTCGATGTTCCTGACCAACGCATCCAGCGCCACTTGCCGTTCCGCCACGTCGAGCAGACCGAAGTGCAAAGCCAATACGTAGCCGGTCTGGGTTTCGCCTGCCACCCGGCCATCCTGGGTGACAAAACGACGCCGAAACGCGGTTCGAATCCGTTGCGCGAGTTCTTCGTAGCGCTCCAGATCACTCAGGTTCCCAAGCACACCCGCGATCCGTGCCAGCAGTTTTGCGCTGTAGCAGAAGAACGCCGTGCCGATAAGGTCTCGAGGTGTCCCACCTGCGCGTGAATCGTCCGGATGCGTGCCGTCCAGGGCGAGCCAGTCGCCAAAGCCCTGCCAGGTCTCGTGACCGGGCTGGGCACGGATGAGGTCTGGGAATCGCTCCTCCAGATTCGCGATGAAAGCCGCCATGGCGGCATAGTTGCGCTCCAGAATGCGGCGATCGCCGCAGCAGCGATACACCGTCCAGGGACAGATCACTATGGCGTCGGACCAGGCGGGACCACCATCGATGTGCAATTCGGGAAGCTCCGGTGGCAGTGGCGCGACCGGCGGGACCACGCCGGCATCGGTCTGGGCATCCCGTATGTCATCGAGCCATTTGGAGAAGAATGCGGGCACATCCAGATTGAATGCCGCGGTCCGGGCAAAAATTTGCGCGTCTCCTGTCCAGCCCAGCCGCTCGTCGCGCTGCGGACAGTCCGTTGGAACGTCCAGAAAATTGCCACGCTGACTGCGCGCGATGTTGCGTTGCAGCTGATTGACCAACTGCTGATCGCAGGAGAATCTGCCAATCCGCGGTAGCGCTGAGGACAGCACCACACCGGTGAGCTGCTCGATGTCACCATCACGCAACCGGCCCGACACCTCCACGTACTGAAAACCGTGCACGGTAAATCGTGGTTCGAACACCTCGCCACGCTCATCGCCCGCGCAGGTATAGAAGTCGGTGGCGCGTGCAGCCCGCAGATTCTCCGTGTACAGGTCGTCGTTGGCCTGGAGCCGCTCGGCATATCGAACCGTCAACGCCGTGCCGCGCGGCGCCTTGATGGACAGGCGCACCCGTCCCACGATGTTCTGCCCCAGGTCGAATATCCAGCGTTGGGTGCCGAGTTCGCCGGGCGCGCTGCGTACCAGCGATCCCTCGATCTCCTCCAACACGCGGATATGCGGGCCCGCGTCCGCCACCAGACGCGGTACGTCCGGATTGACCAGTTCGGCGGGTAGCCAGCCTAACGACTCGAATCCCGGCGTGCTGAAGCCTTCCTGACGTTGGCGGGCATCGACGCTCTCTCCATCGATCAGATCGGCGTACAGGAGTTCGGACTGCTGCCAGTGCCAGTCCCCATCGGTTGCAATCACCAGCGGCGTGCCATCGGCCAGAATGATCTCCAGCTGGGCCAGCAGGGCCGGCCGTTCGCCATACTGCTGCCGCCCGGAGAGGCCGAGGAAGCCACAGTACCAGCCGTCGCCCAGCCAGACTCCGATGACGTTCTCGCCCACCTGCAGCGGTTCGGTCACGTCGTAGCTCTGGTAACGAACCCTTTTGCGAAAATCCGTCCAACCGGGTGGGAGTTCAGCATCGATCGCACGCTGGCCATTGATCTCCACGTCGTAAATGCCGAGCGCGGTGATGTACAACCGCGCTCGCTCGACGGGTTGCGGGAGTTCGAAGCTGCGGCGCAACAGCGGTACCCGCGCCGGCGTGCCCTTACTGCCCATCAGCGGCGTAGCAATCCAGTGTGCCCGCCAATCCCGCTCATCGAGGAGACCCATCTCGAAGCAAGCCGGGGCGCTCCATTCAGAGGCAACGCCATCGCTGTCATAGGATCGTACTTTCCACCAGACGCGCTGCATGGAAACCAACGGCCCGCCGCCGAAGGCGATCTGCGCAGTCTCAGACGACGCCACTCGGCCGCTGTCCCAGACATCCCCCTGGTCGTCCTCGAGTTGCCGCCGTGTCGAGCTGGCGAGCACGTGGTAGGCGGTCTGCACCTCCGCCGCTCGGTCGTCGTTCAACCACCAGGACAGCTTCGGTTGGATCTCACCGAGGCCAATGGGATTCTCGAGATACTCGCAGCGCAGTCGTGTCGGCGCCCCGGCCATCGAGTTACCTTGAGTCATAATCGCGCCACCCAGTGTCCTCTGTCAGCACAGACGCGGCAAGCCCGGACGATCATATCTCCAGAAACGGACGTATCTGTGCCATGAACTCGTCCAGTTGGTCATGGTGCGTCCAATGTCCCGCTCCCTCGATCTCTGCGACCCGGCAATCGTCGAAGTGCGCGGCGGTTCCGTCCTGGCCAATCCGGTGAGCGTACCCGTCCCTGGAATTCACCAGCAGCACCGGACACTCGATACGCTCCCAGAGGGCGATGCTGTCCTGGGCATTGATGTCGAACAGTGGCCAGGCATGAGTGTAGTTGTCGAACTTCCAGCTGTAACTGCCATCCTCGTTCTGATGACTGCCATGGATGGTCAGATGCAGCGCAAGGTCCGGGGACAGATGAGGATTGGTCTGCTGCATGCGCTGATAGGCCTCCGCAACGGACGCATAGCGCCTGGGTGCCCGGCCCGCCAGCGAGCGAACCTCGTCGACCCAGCCGCGTATTCGCTCGTGTACCGGAGGAACATCCATCCAGCGTTCCCACAGGCCGATGCCTTCAACCACCACCAGGCGTTCTACCAGTTCGGGAAAGGCGCCGGCAAACAGGCACGCCAGCGTGCCACCCAGGGAGTGGGCGATGAGGGTCACCGGCGCGAGTTCCTGCTGACGGACCAGCTGCGCGATGTCGTAAACGTAGTCCAGATTGCCGTACGCGCTCCCCTGCTGCCAGGCGGAGTCTCCATGGCCTCTGAGGTCCGGGGCAATCACGTGGTAGTGATCTCGAAGTCGTTGCGCCACGGCATCCCACGTCCGGCAATGGTCTCGAATGCCATGGATCAATATCAGGCTCGACGCAGATTCGTTGCCCCAGTCGAGATAGTGGAGTCGCAAGCGCTGCGAGAAGTAGCTGTGCGACGTTGGGTTCAGTGGTTCGCTCACCCCGCCATGATTCCCAAGAACGCGCAACCGATCAAGGACATACGCGTTCCGGTCGAGAGAACTCGTCAGGCGACTCTGGTCCGCGCAGAATGGCCCGGCTCCGAACGGCCCAACCCCAACAGTGCGCCGCGCTGCTGAGCGAACGCTTCGGTGAGATGCGCCATCAACGCCCGGACCCGTGCGGCATTGCGCAGATCCGGGTGCGTCAGCAACCAGATCTCCCCACCGTCCATGGGTACCGAAGCCGCCAACCGGCACAGCTCATCATGGGGGTCTGCCAGCGCGCAGGGCAGCACTGCCACGCCGGCCGCTGCGCGTACCGCGGCCAGCCGCACCACCGGGTTGTTGCAGCGCATGAGCACCGGGGCGCCTGGGCAGAACTGATCGTGCCAACCGGCATCGACGTGTTCCCCGGGGCCGGCACCGATCCAGCCAAACGGCACGCTCGCCAGACGGTGCACATAGGGCGCCACCGCAAACCGGCCAAGCGAACGTCCGACAAGGTGTTCGGGTGGTCGGTCCGTAACTCGCACCGCGACATCGGCATCCCGTTTGCGGATGTCGAGAGCCTCGTGGGTTGGAACCAGCTCCAGGGTGATCTCCGGATGCTGCTCGCTGAACTGCGCCAATTCCGTCATCAACAGATGGCTCGCTACGACGTCCGGCAGGGTCAGCCGGACCGGACCCTGGAGCCGCTGGTCCAACCCCAGCAGGTTGCGCTCGAGATCTTCGACCTCGCCAGCGACCCGTTGAGCATGCGCCACCACCGACAAGCCATGCCCGTTCAGTTGCAAACCCGTCGAGGTGCGATCGAACAGCACGACTCCCAGGCGCTTCTCGAACTGGTCCAGACGCCGGGTAACCGTCGTGTGATGCTGGCCCAACACCACGGCCGCACGCCTCACCGATCCCTCGTCGGCGACGGTCAGTACCACCTTCAGATCATCCCAGTCGAGCCCGTGCATCTCTCCTCCCACGCAAACTGGCGGCCGCTCCCGGTTCCTGGTGCATTTCCGCATCCCCCGGGTGCAGAAATGCGTGTTGCACTTCCCGCCATCAGAAGTAATCTGTTACCGAAAGTAACACTCACCGGTACCAAAGGAAACACTCATGCACGCATCCGTATTCCGGCTGGCAACCCTGGCCGCCACACTTACGATCGCTCTCGGCAGCGCCAGCGCGTTTGCCAACCAGTACACGGCATCCATCGAAGGCTGCAAGCAGGCCATCGGCGAACGGCTGGGACTAAGCAACACGCCAACGAACTACAACATCGACAAGGTCAAGTCCCGTTCCCACTATCGGGATCTGAACTTCTCGGTCTCGGTCTACGACAAGGCGAATCCGATTCAGAACGTGGACGTCAGCTGTCGCGCCACACGCCGTGGCGAAGTGCTGGCGATTGAATTCGACGAAACCACACTACCCGTATCGGTGGCGGCCCAGTAGCAACGATCCGCTCCCCGCGCCCCCTCCCGCTCCCCTCCCCCGCAGGCTGTGGTGGGCTCCCCATCGCCCCCCAGCCTGCTTTTTTTCAAGTACGGCTGAACCCGAACCACGCAGCCAGCAGCCCGAGCGCATAGAAGACCGCCCCGAACAGCAGCCCCACTTCCGCAAAGGCAAACCGATCCAGCGCAACCCACGCAATCAACGGACCGGCCGCAGCGCCGACGTCGACAGCAGTGACATACCGAGAGAATGCAGCAGCGCCCAAGCGGGACGCATAACCGGTGATCCCTACCTGAAGTGCGGTGGCGGCGATGAAGAACACCAGCACCAGCGCGATCAGCATGACCAGACCCGGGGCACGCAGGGCGCCCACTAACGCCAGCGCTCCAACGCCGAAGAAGACAACGCTCGCCTTGGCTATGCCCAACCGGTCAACGCTGGCGCCAAGCGCCGGTGCAGCCAGCGTATCCAGTGCAAATCGCACGGCCAGCACTGCCCCGGTCAGGGTCGCCGCGCTTGCAAAACCCAGCCATCCACCGGATTCGACGCGGCCCTGAAGCAAAAAGCCAAGCGTCGACATGACGAATCCGGGACCCACCACGCCGAGGCAGAACCCTAACACCAGAAACAGCGACGCGTTGCCGTGCGCAGACGAATCCCGGGACGCTTCATCGCGGGCTGCCGCGTCCCGAGGGGCGGGGAGCGCCAGCGCCATCGGTATGCTCACCGCCGTAACCGCCGCCAGCGTCAGCATGGCCGCGGAAAACCCGATCGCATCGACCAGTACCGCCCCGCCCAACAGCCCGAGCACGGAGCCGATTCGTGAGATCGCGTTGTAGGTGCCCATCGTCCTTCCGGTGATCTCCGCCGGTGAGGTGTCCATGATCCTCATGACGCCGCCCTGCCTGATGAACGACCAGGCGAGCCCCCACGACAGGCGAGCCACCAGCAGCACCGTGAACGACCGGGTCAGCCCATAGGCGGCAGTCGTTGCCACGCCAAGAACCAGTGCCCCGGCAAACAGGATGCGAAAATCAGCACGTTCGAGTATCCGGTGCGCGAGCTGGTTGGTCAGCAATCGGACCCAGCGGTTGGCAGACAGCAGAACGCCGACTTGAATGGCGCTGAGACCCAACTGACCCAGATAAACAGGCAAGACCGCATAGAGCGCCTGGTCGCCCAGCAGTGAGAACGCGGTGGCGCCACCCACCAGTGCGACCGTGCGCGATACGCGGCCAGGCCTGGTTTCAATGGGAACTGACGTCCACGAACACCTGGCCCGCACCGTCCTGCGAAACACGGGGCGGGGCCGGTAGCTGGCAGCTTTGCCCCGAGACGCAGGAGCCGTCGGCCACATCGAACCGGTAGCCGTGCCACGGGCACGTCACCAATCGCCCCTCCGGTACGGCGGCGTGCAGCGGACCGAGTTGATGGGGACACAACGCCGAGTAGGCGTACAGCGCGCCCTCAATCTCCGCGACTACGTATGGGCGGCCGGCAAACTCGATCTGCATGGGCAGCGTGAGATCGGCACGCGAGCCCAACGCGATCTGCTGCTGTTCCTGATGAGTCTCGATCCTCGCATCGAGGCGACGCTGACGCTCCGTCATCATCGCAACGTCCTCGTCATAGAGACTCCGGTACAGCGCAGCAAACGCTTCGCCGACCTTCTGCCGGGCACTCTCCGCAACCCCCGGCACAAAGAAGTCGACAACGATGTCGACGCGACGCGCCTCGATCGGGAAGGCGTGGGTCCAGATCTCACTACCCGCATTGGCTCCTTTGATCGTTCGTGTAATCCAGCGTCGACACACCCGGTCCAGACGCAACTCGATGATCGAACGGTCGCCGCGCGCAGACGTGGTTTCGGCGCGCCATCCCCAGGGGCCGGCATCGATCAGCTCGATCGCTTTGAAACTGGCCGCGTGGACATGCGGCAGATGCTCCCAGTCCAGCGCATTTTCGTACATCCGCTCCACACTTACGGGGAGTACGCGCCGATAGGTCCCGACGTGGCAGGTGCGGGAGTCGGGGTACGGCGGATAGGTTTCGTGATCAGGCATCAGCAGGCACATGCGAATCGTACGGCAAGCGACACGCTACCCCGCGCTCGCGCCATTTGACAGTCCCCAACGATTCTGGTCATATCCGAGCGTTGGAAAGGGGAGAGTCGGAGAGACTCCGCGTAACTCGCACCAGCTGGTGCACGCGCAACCGGAAGCGCAACATAACGAGACGCGTGTAACTAAGGCCGCCAAAGCGGCCTTTTTCTTTTCCATACACTGGTTACCGCCATGCGCATGATTCTGACAGCACTGCTGGCCGTTGCGCTCGTCCTCGCCTTCAGCGCCGCCGTGCTCCTGTGGATGCTCGATGACGCAGGCTATCGGCGATTGAGCATCTGGCTGGTGCATGCCTCCACGGGCGCTGAACTCCAGCTTTCGGAAGACTTCGAGCTGGCCCCAGGCCGCCACCTGATCCTGAAAGGCTCGAGAATGCAGCTGACGAGTGTGGACGAACGGCTGCGGATAACCATCCTCGATGCGGACGCACAGATCGACCTCTGGGCACTGAGCCGGGGGACGATTCTGGTCGAGTCGCTGCGGGCCAGCGGCGGCCAGATCAGCTGGTCGGGATCGGACGAGGAGACGGACGAACCGTACGTGCCTGGAATTCTTCCGCTGGCACAAAGGCTGCACATCCGCAATTTCAGCATCGTGTTGGATCCCGTGGGTGGCAGCGACCCGATCACCGTGGTGTTGCAGACGTTGGACGTCGACGCGCCCGATGCGTCGCAGCCACTGACCCTGACCGCGAGTGGGCGGGTCAACGACCACCGTCTCAGCGTGACCGGCGAACTCGGCAGATTGGCCCAATTCTGGAGTCCACCCGCTGCCGGATTCCCGATTCACCTTTCCGTCGAAGGCCCCAACGCAGTGCTTCAGGTAAGCGGGACGGTATCCGATCCCATCGGTCTAACCGGTGCGCAACTCACCGTTCACGCTCACGCCCCTTCGATCGCCAGGATCACGGCGCCGTTCGCGACACTGCCCGAATTCGGGGGTGTTCAGATCGATGCAGCCCTCCAGGGTGACCTGCGTAGTCCCAGGGTTACCCGTGTTCACCTGGAAAGCACGCGGCCCGGATTGACCCTGCGGGCAGAAGGCCGTGCTGAAAACCTGTTCAGCACCGACGGGCTGGAGCTGAACCTCTTCGCCAACATCGATCCAGCGGTCGCGTTCGCCGGCACCGGTTCGGATTTCATCACGCAACTCAGCGTTCGCGGTCAACTCTCGGGTGGCGCATCGACGCTACGGCTTTCCAACATCGATGGATTCGCAATCTCGCCGACCGGAGTACACGTAACATTCACCGGCGCCGGCCAAGCGGCGCTCTGGGAAGCTGCGCTCGGAGAAGTGTCGCCGGGCGAGACGCCGAACCGATCAACACTGTCACTCACGGCGCGCATCATCAGTCCTGCCGATGCTCGCAGCCTGGGCTTTCTACCCAGAACATTGCTGGACCTCGAGGAGGTCCTGGTGAATGTCTCATTCGCCCACGCGGAGCGAACGCTGAAAGTCGATCTGCAGACCTCCGAGAACCGCAAACCGACGATCAAGGCAGCGGCAACGGCGGTCTTTGGCCCAACATCGTTGACTGAACTGACGACCGTGTTCGAAGGCAGTGGCAGAACACCCGGCGGTGGACCCTTCGACCTGCGCGGTCGGATCGATAAAGCTGGCGCCGGGTTCACCCTTTCGAATCTGATCCTCGAACACGCGGACTCCGATCTGATGTTTCGAGCCTCGGGCGGACTGGGCGCGTTCAACTCCCAGGAGTGGTTACTCGGACCGATCGACATCCAAATTGAAGGTTCTGCCACAGACGCAGGCGCATTGCTGACCTGGACGCAACTGGATCGCATCAGCGGGCTGGGACCCATGCAGTTCGCGATGAACCTGGTCGGCACCACAAGCCTGTTGACGATACCAACCGTGTCTTTCACCGCGGGAACGACAGAGGGGCTGAACATACGGGTGAGCGGCCGCGTCAACAGAATCGAACCCGGTCTGACCACAACCTTTCCATTGGCAGGCGTGCACACGGAGTTAAGTGTCAGCGCGCCTTCCACGGCGGCACTCGGAATCATCCTCGGGCGCCCGATCCCCGACCTCGGGGCCCTCGAGTTGAACGGCACAATGTCCGATCAGGACGGAGTGCTGGGCGTGGAGTCCCTGCAGCTGGACGTTTCCCGCGCTGGCGCCTCGGTGCTGCGGCTTGCCGGTGCCATCGACGACATCCTGAACCTCTCCGACATCCGCTGGACCGGTTCCACCGACGTCGACCTCGCCGCGCTGCTGGCCGAATGGGTGGAACCGGGCACGCAACTGGGCACGATGCGCGGCGAGTTCGTGCTGTCAGATGAAGACGGCAGTCTGGGCATCGAGTCGTTTACCCTGAGATCCCGACACGACACCGCGTTGAGCTCCGAGCTGAGCGGTAGCTTCGACGACTTCGATACCTTCGCGGACCTCGAAGCGAGCGTCCGGATCGACCTCGTCGACACTACAATCCTGAATAGAATTCTTGGCGCAGACCATCGAGTGTCCGGTCCCATTCGGGTGCACGGGAAGATTTCCGGAAATTTGAACTCCGTTTTCTACGACGGTCGTCTCGACGTCGGTCGCAGCCACATCGAGACCCGCGCGGAGTTGCGCTTCGAGGCCGACAAGCCCCGCCTGATTGCTAAGATCGTGGTGCCGGAACTCTATCCGGCCGGTCTCGGCGTGCGCTTGGTCGGGCCTGCCGAGGCGCCTGCAACGCGGGATTCGAGCAAAACACCCGTGCAGTTGTTCTCGCCCGAGCCGCTGGATTTCAGCTGGTTGGATCGTCAGAACTTCGACATCGATCTGCGCGTCGACACCGTTGCTGGCCAGGATTATGCGATCCGGGATCTGGCGTTGCGCGCGACGCTCGACGACGGGGTGTTTTCCCTGGATCCATTCAAGGCGACGTACGCCGGCGGCGCCACCCTCGCCCGTGCCAGCCTGACGAATGGTCAACCACCGCAGGTGAGCCTCTCATTGACCTCGGACGACGTCGTGTTCGGCACGCTGCTGGCGCTGATGACCGGGTCACGTTCGGTGAGCGGCGAGTTGAGCGCCCGGGTCGACCTGACGACCCAGGGGGTTTCCAGCCGGGAACTCGCCAGCAATCTGAGCGGCCATGTGGGTCTGGTGCTCGAAAACGGCGCGATTCCGCGCCAGCAGCTGGACCTGCTTGCCGCCGACCTGTTCGGCTGGACCCTCGGCAGGGTGACACGCTCGAAGAAAGCCAAATTCGAGTGCGTCATCGGTCGCTTCACCGTCGACGCCGGGGTAATCACCACCAACGCGTTCTTTCTCGAAGGCCCACAACTGGCAATGACCGGCGCGGGGACAATCGATCTCGGCGCTGAAACCATTGACGTCAAGATACTGCCAAAGAAGAAGCGGCGTTTCCGGGGGTCCATCACTCCCATCCACCTGACCGGCGCCCTGGGGCGGCCCACCGTCACAGCAATTCCGGCCCGCGCGCTTGCTCAGGAGATTGGTACGCTTGCCTTCCTGCCACAGTTCTACCTCCCGGTGCGCGCCCTCGGGTATATGTTCGGCATGGTGGCTGATGAGGACGACAGTCCCTGCCTGGCGGAGGCTGATCGAGAAGCGCTGACGCCGCCATCCCAATCCGACTAGCCGAGGGAGCAGTGTAGAGCGCCGTTAGTTACGCTCAATGAGGTAGCGAAACGCGGCCCCGTCGACCTCGGATGCCAACGCCTTCGTGCCAGGATCGCCTTGCCGCAGTTCCACCGCCAGCGTCTCGCGCTCGATGTAGTCGCTATGTGTCGCAATGGCGTCCAGCAGCGCAGCATCACCGTCGTACGTGATTCGAATGCGGTCCGCCACGTGCAGCTGCAATTCCTTGCGGCCGCGCTGGATGCGGTTCACGACTTCCCGCGCCAGACCTTCCGCGATCAGCGCAGGATCGAGCCTGCAGTCGAGATCGATCGAGATCGATCCGCTCGAGCTGGCACTGGTGCCTTGCCGCGCTTCCCGGACAACCTCAATTTCGGTTTTGTCGAACGTCTCTCCACCGAGTTCCAACGACCCTGTCTGAAGAAACGCGTCGATCTGATCGCGATCGAGGTCGCCAATCATCTGTTGAAACCCTTTCATCCGGTTGCCAAGCCGCTTGCCCAGCACGGGGAAATTGGGTCGCGCGCTGAGGTCGATGTAGCGATCTTCATGCTCATCGTAGGTCACGTCTTTGACGTTCAGCTCTGTGCGCACATAGTCGTCCAGGTCTCGGACGTCATCCAGCAGCGCCTGCTCGCGATGAATCACGGTCAAGCGCTTGAGTGGCGTACGCAGGTTTATCCGTTCCTCTTCGCGTTTGCGCCGGCCGAGCAGGATCACTTCCCGCATGACCCCCACGGCCTGCTCGAGGCGCGGCTGCATGAGGTCTTCCTCGGCCCCGGGATAGGGGCAAAGATGCACGGATTCGGGTTTTGGACCTTCCGAACCGGACAGCATCGCCAGTTGCTGAAACACGTGTTCGGACAGAAAGGGCGCGAACGGCGCCATCGCCAGGCTGAGCTCGTAGATCACGGTGTAGAGCGTGCTGTAGGCCGCGATCTTGTCCGCGGTGATGTCTTCGCCCCAGAATCGCGAGCGGTTCAGGCGAATGTACCAGTTGGTCAGTTCTTCGATGAAGTCGAACAACCTGGGGACCACATTGAACAGCCGATAGGCATCCATTTCCTGCGCGACTGCTGCTTTGAGTGTTTGCAGGCGCGACAGAATCCAACGGTCGAGCACGTTCGATCCGTAATGCAGGCCTTTCTCCGGTGACCAGTTGTCGATTGCGGCGTACGTCTTGAGGAACTGAAACGCGTTGTACCAGGGCAACAGCGCCCGACGGGTCATGTCCCTGACCCCGCCGTCAGAGAAGCGCTGATCCTCGCCACGAACCAGTCCGGAGTTGATCAGGTACAGGCGCAGGGCGTCCGCTCCGTAGGTCTCCATCAGCTCGTCCGGGGGCGTGTAGTTGCGTAACCGCTTGGACATCTTCTTGCCGTCTTCGGCCATGACCATGCCGTTGACGATCACGTTGCGAAACGCGGGTTTCTGATAAAGCGCCGCGGCCAATACCGTCAGGGTGTAGAACCAGCCGCGGGTCTGGTCGAGACCTTCACAGATGAACTCAGCCGGGAAGCCCGCCTCGAACACTTTCTGGTTCTCGAAGGGGTAATGCAACTGCGCATACGGCATGGCGCCGGATTCGAACCAGCAATCGAGCACCTCTTCAATGCGCCGATAGGTTCCCTCTTCGCCAGCTACCTCGAAGGTCAGCGGATCGATGAACTCGCGATGCAGATCGTCCGGACGGACCCCGGTGTACTGTTCCAGCTCGTCCAGCGAACCGATGCAGATCCGCTCGCCGGTGACATCGTTGATCCAGATCGGCAACGGGGTCCCCCAGACCCGGTTGCGCGAGATCGACCAGTCGATGGCACCCTTCAGCCAGTTGCCGAAGCGCCCCTCCTTGATGTGCTCAGGCACCCATCGGATCTTGTCGTTGGCGGCCACCAGGTCATCGATAAAATCCGTCACGCGCACGAACCAGGACGGGATCGCCCGGTAGATCAGGGGCGTGTCGGAACGCCAGCAGAACGGGTAGCTGTGCTGAATCACGCTCTGTTCGTACAAGCTGCCAGCTTCTTTGAGGTAGGCGATGATGTGCTTGTCGGCGTCCTTTACGTACTGGCGCGCGAAGTCGGTCACTTCGTCCGTGAAGATCCCGGCCAGCGTCACCGGGCAAACAAAGGCTTCGATGCCGGCTTCGTTGAAAATCCGGTAGTCGTCCTCGCCGAATGCGGGCGCCTGATGGACCAGACCGGTGCCCGCATCGGTGGTGACGTAGTCGTCCGCCACCACCACGAACGCGCCTTTGTTCGTTTGGTCAGCAAAGTACGGGAACTGGGGTTCGTAGCGGCGGCCGACCAATTCCGTACCTTTGAGCCGCCCCACCACTTCCAGGTCATGCCGGGCGCCATAGTCAGCCACGCGGGCTTCCGCCAGATAGATTTCCCGACCCGACTCGGCATCCCTGACCCGGACGTAATCGATCGAGGCGCCCACACAAACCCCGAGATTGGACGGCAGCGTCCAGGGCGTCGTGGTCCACACCGCAAGATAGGCGTCCTCGTCGCGCAGTTTCAGCAGAACGGTGATCGCCGGATCCTGTACGTCCTGATAGTTCTGGCCGGCTTCGAAATTGGAGAGCACGGTGCCAAGTGCCGTCGAGATCGGCATCACCTTGTTGCCCTGATAGATCAGCCCCTTGTCCCAGAGCTGTTTGAACACCCACCACAACGACTCCATGTACCAGCTGTCCATGGTCTTGTAGTCGTTGTCGAAGTCGACCCAGCGGCCGAGCCGCGTGATGGTGTGGCGCCATTCGTCGACGTATTGCTGCACGATGCCGCGGCAGGCGTCGTTATAGCCGGCGATTCCCAGCTGGGCCAGAGCATCCTGAGCCGTAAAGCCCAGCTGCTGATCGATCTCGTGCTCGATGGGCAAGCCGTGGCAGTCCCAGCCGAAGCGCCGCAGTACATAGCGACCCTGCATCGTCCAGTAGCGCGGCACCACGTCTTTGATGGTGGAGGCCGTGAGGTGACCATGGTGTGGAAGACCCGTCGCAAACGGCGGTCCGTCGTAGAAAATGTACGGTTTTTTGTCCTTGGTCTGATCCAGGGTTTTCTGGAACACGTCGAGCTCGCGCCACAGTTGAAGCACTTCGTGCTCCATGTCGACGAATGAGAAACTCGTTGCTGCCGTTTCGGACGGTTCTGCCATTACGCTTATCGCTGCGCGCGCTACCGCGCAATCTGAGCCCAGGACGAAAGGCGCGCATTCTAGCATCGCTCGAGCGCCCGCAGGCCACCCCGTCACGCTATGAATCCATTCAGTGCCGTGGCGACGCAAGCCTAACGGGTACGCGGGTTACTCTTCTGCCGGACGCTCGATGATGATCGATTCGCCGCCATCGCTCACCATTACGTTGAGGGGGCGGCCCATGGTAAACGACTCGAGTATGAAGTCTTTCAGAACCGACAGTGCCTCGCCTTGCACGTTGGCATGCCGGATCAGCTCACGAAGCATCTCTGCTTCGATATCGGCTTCGAGCTGACTGTCATAGGGACCTACGTCAATGCCTTCGCGCGTATGGAAATACCATTCGCCGTTGCAATTGAAGATCCGCTCAGAACGAAACCAAGTCCGTTTTTCTTCTTTGGTGCGGCCCACGAACATCTCCGAGCCTTGACTACATAGATACCACCCGAATTCTCCGCCGCACCTTCAATCGTTGTATGTACCCAGTATGTGGAGGTTGTATGGTGATGTAACAACGAGACACACCGCACGGAAGCCTCTACACGGCGTTCCGCGCGCCATCGTCAGCCGGCTCCGAGTCCAACGATTTTGCACATCTTTTCAGCGCGTCGTGCAAGCGTATCGATGTCAGTGGCGAAAAGCCCGACTACCAGTTGATCGACCCCGAGCGCCCGATACGAATCAACCATTTCCGGCGTCACCCGGTGGCGGTTCGGACCGATGTCCACCGACACATCCGCGCGGCTCCGACCGTGCTCGTCGAGAACGGCGTCCAATCTCTTAAGATGAGCGGCAACACCTTCCGGGTCCAGGTCGAAACCATACCAACCGTCACCCAACGTCGCGACTCTGCGCAGCGCCGCATCGCTCTCGCCCCCAAACAATATTGGTGGGTGGGGCTGCTGCACCGGTTTCGGGTTGAAGTGGCAATCAATGATCTCGACCGTCTCGCCGCTGAAGTGCGTGACGCCGGGCGACCACAGCGCCTTCATTGCGCCGATGTATTCTGCGGTGCGTTTCGCGCGCGTAGCAAAATCCATCTGCAGGGCCGCAAATTCCTCGGCCAGCCAACCGATGCCAACACCGAAATCCACCCGTCCACCCGACAGATAATCGAGATCCGCCACCATCTTCGCCGTGTAAACCGGCTGACGCTGCGGTACGAGACAGATTCCAGTGCCGAGCCTGATGGTTGTGGTATGTGCCGCCACAAACGTCAGCGCGCTGAACGGATCGAGCACTCCTTCCGGATTGCCCGGGATCCGCCCATCGTCCGAATAGGGGTACCGGGAAGCATATTCGGGAAAGAACAGAACATGTTCGGGCACCCACAACGAATGAAAGCCCAGCGTTTCCACCAGCCGCGCCGCATCCGCGATGTAATCCACCGGCGTGTGCTGACTGAAGGCCATCGTCACACCAATCTTCATCAAACGCTCCTAACGCCCAGGATTGACTACCAGCCGCACCACATCCGTGTCCTTGCTCGCGAGCACGGCCAACGCCTCATTGACACCCGCGAGCGGGTAGCGGTCCGAGATCGATCGATCCAGATTCAGTCGCCCTCCGGCGACCAGCGCGAACAGGTCTTCGATATCGCGCTTATCCATCCCGAACGAGCCGAGCACGGATTGCTCGCGGCCCACGAACCTGACCAGGGGTGGCAGCTTGGGTTCCGCCATCCCGACCCCCACGACCACCGCGCGGCCACCGGTGTCCAGAACGCTCACGGCAGCCTCTACCGTCTCGGCCCGGCCAACGAATTCCAACGCGAGATCCACCCCACGGCCCAACTGTTGGCGAACGGATTTGCCGACATGCGGAACGCTGGCCGGATCAATCGCAAGGTCAGCGCCGAGTTCCAGCGCGCGCTCACGAGCTTGCGGCTGGGTGTCGATTGCCACGATAAACCTCGCCCCCATCATCCGCGCAAGCAGGATCGCATGCGTGCCGAGCCCCCCGCAGCCCACCACGGCGACTGTTTCCCCGGCCTTGAGCGCACCACGACTTCGCAGCGCATGGAAGGGCGTGGAAACGCCATCGGTAATGATGGCGGCAATCTCGAACGGCACGGATTCCGGGACTCGAATTAACGACCACGCTGGCGCGACCACAAACTGCGCAAGCGACCCATCCCGCGACATGCCGTAGACCTTTGAGTTTTCGCACAGCGACTCGCGTCCCGCCATGCAGAACCGGCAGCGACCGCATACCGCGGACGGGAACAGTGCGACCCGATCACCGACCGAATATTCCTTAACCTCATCACCCAGGCTCGATACGACCCCGGAAGCTTCATGGCCCAGGGTGATCGGCGTGTGTGCCACGGGAATGTCACCATCGACGGCGAGATGAATGTCGGTTCCGCACAAACCGCATGCCTCGACCTCCACCATCACCTCGTGGGGTTCCGGAGTGGGAATCGGCACCGACTCGATGGCCAATGGCTCCCCTGGCGCGTACAGGCGCGCCGCTCTCATCTCACTCATGATGCTTTTTTCTTGCCAGAGGAGGCCAGCAGTCCCCGCTTCATGATTTCGAAGGACACCGCCCGGTCTTTCCGGCCTGTACGCACTTCCTCGTGGCCGAGGTTTACCCGGGACTCTTTCAAAATCATCAATCCCAGGAACGTCGACCACAAGGTGTCTGCCAGGTGCTTCCCGTCACCTTGACCCGTGACGGTTTCCAGCAGACCGGCCAGCCGCCGGAAGTTCTCACCGGAGATCTTAGTGATCTCCTCCTTCACCTCAGGCGACACTCCCTGGAGCGAATTCGGTTGGGAAAGGTAGGCAAAAATGACGAAGTACTCCGGATGTTCGTTGCCGATGTTCTCGTAGAGTTGCCAGATCTCATCGAGGTGGGCTTCGCCCGTGAGCTTGGATTCTTGCAGTTTTCGCAGTCCGTCCCCCCAGAACCGGATGCTCTCGAACAACAGCGAGAGCATGATCTCGTCCTTGTTCTTGAAGTAGAAAAACAAGGTCGCCTCGGACAATTCGCACTGCTCGGCAATCTCCTTGGTGGTCGCGCCCCGGAATCCTTTTTCGAGTACCAATCGCCGCGCGGCGTCCAGCACGGTCGCTTTACGCGCTTGACGTTCCCGTTCGCGCCGTTCGGCCACACCCATGAGTCAGAACTCCTTGCTAGACACCCAATTGCCGGGCGATGGTTTCACGTTGGATCTCGCTGGTCCCCTCGCCGATCTCCAGGACTTTGCAATCCCGATAAAACCGCTGCGCCGCACTTTCCTTCATGTAACCCTGGGCTCCGCACAAATGCAATGTACGCTCACACGCCCATGTGGCCGTCTCCGTAGCAAAGAGCTTCGCCATAGAGGCTTCGCGATCATGGGGCTGATTCGCGTCCGCGAGCCGCGCCGTATGCAGCGTCAATTGCCAGGCCGCTTCGAGCCGGGTCGCCATGTCGGCGAGGGTAAACCGGACAAACTGGTTGGCGGTGAGCGGCGCGCCAAACTGGACGCGCTCCGTGCAGTAGCGCTGGCTCTCCTGTAACGCTGCACGGCCCAGACCCACGCCAAACGCAGCGCTGGCGATACGCCCGAGCGTGAGCACCTTCAGGGCACGAATGAATCCCGCCTCTTCAGGGCCGAGCCGATTGGCCACCGGGATCCGGCAATCGTCGAAGATGATCTCGGCCATCTCGGATGCGCCCATGCCGAGCTTCTTGAGCGGCGCAGCAACCGTCACGCCCGCGGTGTCCGCATCGACCACGAATACCGAAAGCCCTTTGAGCCCCTTGCTGGGATCGGTTGCCGCAACCACCACCATGAAGTCCGCAAAGGGAGAGTTGGTGATGTACATCTTGGTTCCGTTCAAGAGGTACTCGTCACCGTCGCGAACGGCGCTCATCGTGACGCTCGAAACGTCGGCTCCCGCGTTCGGTTCCGCATACGCCCAACACCCTATCTTGTTGCCGGCGACCGCGTCCGGCAGCCACCGTTTGCGCTGCGCATCGTCTCCCAGGTGCACCAGCGCCGAACTGGCAAGCGCCGTGTGGACGTAAAATCCGAGCGCAATCGCCGCGGACCCTCGGGCAAGTTCCGCACACAGCAGGGCAAACAGCACCGAGCCACCGCCGGATCCACCGTAGCTCTCGGGCACCGCCACGCCCAGCCAACCCAGCCGGCCGAATTCCTGGAACAATTCCTGCGGGTAGCGCTCTTCGAGATCCCAGGCCGTGGCGTGCGGGACGATCTCCGCGTCGACGAAACTGCGCACCGAGTCCAGAAACTGGGCCTGCTCCGGTTCCAACAAGGGATCGGTCATGATGATTCTCCTAGCGGGACCGCTTGGCGAAGAACGCAGCCACGCGTTCCCGGTGAACTTCACTCTGCAGACACTGCACCTGGACGAACACCTCGTAGTCGAACTCGTTCTCCATATCGCGATCGATCGAGCGGCGGATGGCATTCTTCGTGAGTGCCAGCGCTCGCGTTGGCCCGGTGGCGAATCCCCTGGCAAGATCCATCACCGTTTCATCGAGTTCGGCCTCTGGCACAAGCCTGGAAATGAGGCCGATAGTGTGGGCTTCCTCCGCATCGACGAATCGCGCGGTCATCATCATGTCCGTGGCCCGGCCCATGCCGATCAGTCGGGGCAGGAAATAGCCTGCCGACATGTCACAACCGGCCAGCCCCAGGTTCACGAACGGCGCGCAGTAGCGCGAACCGTGCGCGCCTATTCTGAAGTCACAGGCCAGCGACAGCCCCAAACCGCCGCCCACAACATCGCCGTGACAGCGGGCAATCACCGGCTTTTCCATCGTCGCGATCAAGCGAACCGGATCGAGGTAGTGATCGACGATGTGCTCCCAATCCGCGGGCGTTCGATCGATCATCTGGCCAATGTCGGCGCCCGCACAGAACACGCGCCCCGCACCCGCGAGCACCACAGCACCGACACTTTCGTCCGCAGCCGCCTCTTCCAGCGCCCCGACCAGCGCATCCAGCATCTCGATGTCGATGGCATTCAATCGGTCAGGGCGATTCAGTGTGAGGGTCAGCACGCCGTCGGCGAGTTGCGTTTGCAGTTTATCCGTCATGATTTCCTCGGTTCAAAAGTTCCTTTCAGCGGCCGCGGAACACCGGCGTCCGTTTCTCCACGAACGCCTGGACCCCTTCCTGTGCATCTTCACTCACGCGCAGCGGTTCGGCCTGAAACTGCTCGAGCCGCAACGCTTCCGTCAAACCAAGGCCGAGGCCCTGATACACGGCATCGCGCGCGGCTCGAACCGCGAGCGGCCCGTTCGCGGCAATCAACTCTGCGATACGCAGCGCCTCGTCGAGCAGGTCGTCGCGCGGCACCACGTGACTTACAAGTCCCCAGCGCAGCGCCGCCTGCGCATCGATCGGCGCGCCCGTCAGGATCATCTCCAGCGCAACGCCGAGCGGCAGCGAGCGCGGTAAGCGTTGCGTGCCGCCGGCCCCGGGCAGAATGCCGCGTTTGACCTCGGGCAATCCAAACACCGCATGGTCCGCGGCAATTCGAATGTCACACGCCAGCGCCAGTTCCAGCCCACCGGCCAGACACGGTCCGTTGACGGCCGCGATGACGGGTTTGCGCGGATCGAAGTTGCGGGTCAACGCGCCGAGCCCCGGCGTGCGCTCGCCGGTCTCGCGCCGCTCGATCGGCGTCATGGACCGGTAGTAATCCCCCATTTCTTTGAGATCCGCACCCGCGCAAAACGACAGCTCCCCGGCGCCTGTCAGCACCGCTACCCGCGCAGCGTCCGAATCCCTGAATTCGTTCCACACGTTGAGCAGCGCCTCGCGCATCTCGCTGTTCAGGGCGTTGCGCGCCTCCGGCCGGTCCAGCGTGACCACGAGCACCGCGCCGTGCAGTTCGGATCGGACGCTCATCCCGCTTCTGCCACCAGTCCTTCGCTGCGTGCAATGATTCCGCGCATCGTCTCGCTGGTGCCCGCACCAATGGTAAGCGCCAGCGAATCCCGGTACAGACGCCCGATCAGGCACTCTTCCATGTGACTCAAGCCGCCCTGAATCTGCGCGCATTCGCGGGCGGTATCGAGGGCCATTTCCGTGGCAAAGAGCTTCGACATCGAGATCAGGGAGTTTGCCTCCTCGCCCCGCACGTATTTGTCGATTGCCGTGTACGCGAGCGCTTCGGCGGCTTCCAGATTGGTCAGGACATCCGCGAGCCGGTGCTGCCAGACCTGAAAGCCAAGCAGAGCGTGGCCGAAAACCTGCCGATCGTGGCCCCATTTTCGGGCTTCCTCAAACAGCATGCGGGCCTGCGAGCACGCCATGATCGATAGCACGAGCCGCTCGCCCTCGAAGCCTCCCATGATGAGTCGGAAACCTTTGTTCTCCTCCCCGACCAGATTGCTCGCCGGGACCCGAACGTCGTCGAAAAAGAGCTCTGCCGTGTCGGACGCGTGCGTACCGATTTTCTGCAGCCGTTTGCGGGTAAGACCGTCGCTGTCCGCGGGCACGACGATCAGCGAGATGCCGCGGTGACCGTCGCCTCCAGTGCGCACCGCGGTCGTGATGAAATCCGCGATGGTCCCGTTGCTGATGTAGAGTTTCGAGCCGTTGATCACGTAGTCATCGCCGTCGCGCACCGCTCGTGTCTTCAGCGCGGCAACATCGCTCCCCGCGTCGGGTTCGGAAACGCCAAGCGCGCCAATCAAGCGGCCCTCGGCCGCGGCGCGAACGTACTTTTCCTTCAGCTCATCGGAGCCGCCGCGATCGATGACCTTGGTGGCGAATTCAGCGTGCGTCATGATCGCAACGGCGACACCGATCGAGCCGCTGCGCATCAGTTCCTGAAGCAGAACGACCGTAAACCAGAAGTCCTGACCGCCGCCGCCGTACTCGGACGACAACCGGACGCCGAGGTAACCGAGGTCGGCCAGCGTGGTGAACAACGAACGTGGAACTTCGCCATCGCGCTCCCACTGCCGCACGTTGGGCTTCACTTCGCGCTCCACCAGCTCGGCAACCGAACGCCGCATCATTTCGAGTTCTTCAGTGAGTGGTGGCTCCATGACATCTCCGGTGCTGTGTCGAGTGGAAGGGTTCCGCCTGTCGGGGAAGGAACGAAGGTATTTTACCGCTACTCAGTTGTCAAGTGTTACTCAGTAGATTACTCTGAGCGCCCAAATGGGGGCAAGAGATGCGGTTCAAACGGACATTATCCGCAGCGCTGGCGATCGGCATCCTAGCCGCATGCAGCGATGGACCGGGCCATGAGAAAGACCCCTACGAACGTGCTGCCGATGCCGATGCCATAGTTGCGACTGACACAGCGCGCCCGGCGCATGAAGACTGCGTCGATCAGAACCCGTTGCGTAACGCCTATTTTGGCGATCTGCACGTGCACTCCACCTTTTCGTGGGATGCCAACGCCGACGGTACGCGCACGAAACCCGACGATGCCTACCGATTTGCAAAAGGCGAAGAGATCGATCTGCCTCCCTACAACGCCGCCGGCAGAGCGACGCAGACCGCGAAGATCGACCGGCCGCTGAATTTTCTCGCCGTCACGGATCACGCGGAATTCCTGGGTGAGCTTTCGCTCTGCGCTGATGTCGCAGATCCAGCCTACGGATCCGAACTGTGCCGCGGCTTTCGTGACCAGCGGTCGGCCAGGACCAGTTCGCGTCTCATGGCGGTGCTACTGGCCTCATGGAACCCGCAGCGCGACGCCGAAACCTGCGGCGTCGACGGCGAAATCTGCCGGAGTCGCGCACGCACGCATTGGGACGAAATCCAGAGGGTGGCCGAACGGCATTACGATCGCAGCACCGACTGTTCGTTTACCACCTTCGTGGGATACGAATATACGGGGCTACCGAATTGGTCGAGTTACCATCGCAACGTCATTTTCCGCAACGCGACTGTCCCGGAACTCCCGGTTTCATACTTTGAGGCGCCGAATGAGCACATGCTGTGGGACCAGCTGCGCCGCGATTGTCTGAGCGCCAGGGATGGGTGTGACGTGCTGGCGATCCCGCACAATCCCAATCTGTCGAACGGGACCTTGCTCAATCCGTCGATGCCCGATCTGCAAACGCCGAAGGAACAAGTCGCGCGTGCGCAACTTCGGCAGGACATGGAACCCCTCGTCGAGATATTTCAACACAAGGGAAATTCGGAGTGTTTCAACGGAATCTCCGGGGTTCTGGGCGAGCCGGACGAATTGTGCGACTTCGAGCAGCCGCGGCAGATGGGCCCCGGAAGGGTTGTCCGGGGCCGGGACATTCCGCCAACGGAGGATTGCGGCGACGGGACCGGAGTTGGCGGGATACTGAACGGCGGATGCGTGTCTCGGAATGACTTCGTTCGAAGCTCACTTCTGGCCGGTCTGAAGGAGCAGGAGCGTCTGGGCGTGAATCCTTTCAAGTACGGCATCATTGCCAGCACCGACACCCATCTTTCAACTCCGGGTGCCGTGAGCGAAACCGATTGGAAAGGGCACATTGCCGGTGAAGCAATGCTTGAAAACCGCCTCGGCAAAGGGGTGTTGCCGTCGCACATCAAAGGCAATCCCGGCGGTCTGGCCGGAATCTGGGCGGTTGAGAATTCACGCGATGCACTGTTTGATGCGATGAAGCGCCGAGAGACCTTTGGCACGTCCGGGCCCCGCATCGAGCCGCGATTCTTCGGCGGCTGGACGTACGAGGCGAAACTCTGCGAAGCGGCCGATCCTGTGGCACGCGCATATCGCGCGTATGCAGGCGGCGTGCCGATGGGCAGCGATCTCTCACCCCGCCCGGAGGGGCGGGCGGCTCCCAGCTTCGTCGTTACCGCGGCGCGGGATCCCCTGTCGGCGCCCCTGCAGCGGCTCCAGGTGATCAAGGGCTGGATATCGGCTCAAGGCGATGCGCGCTACCAGGTCTATGAGGTGGCGGGCGACGTTCGCAACGGCGCCTCGGTCGACATGGACACCGGCAAAGCCGTGGGCGGCGGATACGACAGCCTGTGCGCCGTGTTCACGGATCCTGATTTCGATGCCGATCGACCGGCCTACTACTATGCCCGCGCGGTAGAAAATCCGACCGCGCGCTGGAGCTTCGCGCAATGCGTGGCGTTGCCCCAAGAACAGCGTCCTGCCGATTGCAGCAACGACGCGCCGAAGGTGATCCAGGAATTGGCCTGGACCTCACCCATCTGGTACAAGCCTGCATCGCGAATTTGATCACCCTGCTCATGGCAACGCACCTCACGATTTCCTCCATGCCAGCCGATACCACCGAACCGATACTCGATTCGACGATTGGCAGCGCGCTGCGCGATGCGACGGAGGCCTACCCGGACGGGCTCGGGCTGGTTTCCGGCGAACCTTCGAGCAGCGACCGCCGGCGCTGGCGTTTCTCAGAAATGCACGACCAGGCCGAGGGCGTCGCCCGTGCCCTTCTCGGCCGTTTCGATCCGGGTGAACGCGTCGCGGTCTGGGCACCGAACATGCCCGAATGGGTGATTCTTCAGCTGGGCGTCGGACTGGCCGGACTCGTGCTGGTCCCGCTGAATCCCGCCTATCGGCCGGCGGAACTCACCTACGCGCTGAGGCAGTCCCAGGCGGCGGGCATCTTCTACGTACCCGAATCCAGAGGGAACCCGCTGGCAGCGTGGGTCGGCCAGGCGCAAGCCGAAGTTTCGACGCTACGCGATGCGATCTCGTTTGACGACTGGGAGAATTTCCGCATCTCCGGTTCGCCCGAGCAGTCGTTGCCCGAGGTTGCGCCCACCGATACGGCACAGATTCAATACACCTCGGGAACGACGGGGGCGCCCAAGGGAGCGCTGCTGCACCACCGCGGAGTCACCAACAACGGGCGGCTGGTCGGCAAGGGCCTCGGTCTGCGCCCCGGTGATTCGTTTCTGAACCCGTTACCACTCTTCCATGTAGCCGGTTGCGTTGTTGGCGTGCTCGGCTCACTCACCAATGCCGCTACGCTGATACTGCCCACGGTTCTCGACCCGGGACTGGTCCTGGAAATGTGCGAGACCGAGCATGCGACCGTCATGGGAGGCGTACCGACGGTCCTCATTGCCATGATGGAACATCCTGATTTCGCCACTCGCGATCTCAGCTCCTTGAGGACTATCGGCGCGGGGGGCGCATCGGTGCCCGCAGCGTTGGTCAGGCACATAGAGAAAACCCTGGATGTGGATTTTTCGGTGTTGTTCGGTCAAACGGAAGCCTCATGCTCGATCATGAAGACCCGACCGGACGACTCGCCCGAGGACAAGGCTGAGACCGTGGGACTTCCGCTACCGCAGACGGAAGTGCGGATCATTGACACCGAGACGGGTGAGGTCACAGCGCCCGGGACGGCCGGTGAAATCTGTACCCGCAGCTACGCCGTGATGCATGGCTATCACGACATGCCCGATGCCACCGCCGCGGCGATTGACGCAGAGGGCTGGTTGCATACGGGTGATCTGGGCACGATGGACACGCGGGGCTACTGCCGAATCGTCGGGCGCATCAAAGACATGATCATTCGCGGCGGTGAGAACATCTACCCGCGCGAGATCGAGGAGCTGCTCTTCAGCCATCCCGGTGTTTCAGACGTCGCTGTGGTGGGCGTCCCGGACGAGAAGTGGGGCGAACAGGTCGTTGCGTTCGTACGCCGGGCGCCCGGTACGCATGTGGACCAAGACGAACTCCACGGGTTCGTTCGGGAGCGACTGGCGCCGCACAAAACACCCAGGGAATGGGTGTTCGTCGACGAGCTACCCACAACCGCTTCCGGCAAGGTGCAGAAATTCGTCCTGCGGGACCAATTCGTGAGCAACCGGAAGACGTGAGCTGCCCCGGCTCGCGCGCACAGTCAGAACGTCAGAACGACCCGGGTGAGCCGGCCTTCGCGCATCTCGGCGAACCCTTCGTTGATCTCTGAAAAGTGCCGCGTTTTGTCTACCAGCGGTTCGAACTGAAACTGACCCTGATCCCCCAGCGCGGCGATCTTCTGGAAGTCGACGGCCGGGTTTGCAGAGCCGTAAATGGACCCGGTAATCGTTTTTTCGCGCAACAACATGATGGCCGGCAGGGTGATCGTTTCGGTGAACGCCGGGAGCCCGACGACAATACAGCGGCCGCCGGCGCGAATGAGGTTGAAGCAATCGACCATCGTCGACGGTTGGCCAACGCACTCGATGCTGACATCCACGCCCCCTGAAGTCGCGCCGATGATCTTTTCGACCGCGCCGCCTGTTTCCAACGCTTCGGTCGCGCCGATGCTCATAGCGACGTCACGCCGCTCCGAAATCGGATCCACCGCAATAATCCTCGATGCGCCGGCCACCCGGGCACCCTGGATGGCTGCAAGGCCCACGCCCCCACACCCCAATACGGCGACGGTTTCACCCCACCGGATTGCCGCGGTGTTGACCGCCGCGCCAAAGCCTGTGGTGACACCGCAACCGATCAGACAGGCGTGGGCCGGGGAAAGCCGACTCTCGATCGGCACGGCCATCGCCTGCGGCACGACCACGTGTTCGCAAAACGCACCGAGGCCCATGAATCGGTCCAGGCCTTCATCGCCGCGACGCAGCGGACCCTGCCGGTGCGTGGTCATGTTCACGCCCTCGCAGAGATGAACCTCGCCGCGTTTGCACGCCGCGCACACCCCACATGCGGGTGTCCACGACAGCACCACTGCGTCGCCTTCGTGCACCGATTGAACGCCCGCGCCAACGGCCTCGATGGCACCCGCGCCTTCATGACCGAGCACCACGGGAAACTCGATGGTCTCCTTGCC
>PVMS01100580.1_pt1 | contig 32868 bp, 34 predicted proteins | sample 1853461 | NCBI WGS metagenome assembly PVMS01 (sample SAMN08582032, study PRJNA380276) | Marine sediment metagenome, whole genome shotgun sequencing project. | isolation source: ocean sediment barecode stripped | collected 2017
AGCCATTGAAAAACATAATCAAATGTTACCGTTTGAACCTCCCTATTTTGGGTCCACTGCTACTGTAGGTGGGATGGTTGCAGCAGGCCTATCTGGGCCCCGGCGCGCAAGTGCCGGCGCAGTACGCGATTGCATCTTAGGTATCGATATCATTAACGGTAAAGGCGAGTACTTACATTTTGGCGGCAAGGTGATGAAAAACGTCGCCGGTTACGATGTGTCTCGATTAATGTGTGGCGCACTTGGAACCTTAGGAGTGTTGATGTCTATTACCTTGCGCTTAGCTCCAATGCCCCCATGCGAACAAACCATTGCCATCTCATTAAGCCCCAATGATGCAATTCAAAAAATGAATGAGTGGGCAAATACTGCCATGCCAATCTCTGCATCTTTTTATGATGGCAACGACCTCTATGTGCGTTTATCCGGATCGCTACCAACTACCCAAGCATGCATAGATATTATTGGTGGCGAATGCATTGATTGGAGCGATATATTTTGGAAAAACATTAGAGAACATGCGCATGATTTTTTTATTACAGATTTACCATTATGGAGAATATCCGTACCACCTAACACGCCACCGCTTAAACTCTCAGGATCTTACGTGATGGAATGGAATGGTGGCTTACGTTGGTACGCAACTGAGGACAATGCTGAATATTTACGCGCAGAAGTAGAAAGTGTCGGCGGACATGCTTGTGTTTTTCGCGGCAATAATACCGAACAAGTTTTTCATCCGCTTTCTGACGTTTCAATGAAAATTCACCGCAAGCTTAAACATGCGTTTGATCCTGCAGGCATCCTTAATCCTGGAAAAATGTACGCTGAGTTTTAAACACTATGCAAACTTCATTTAAACCAGAATTTCTACAAACCGCGGATGGCCAGCGTGTGAATGAAATTTTACGCAACTGTGTGCATTGCGGATTTTGTAACGCAACTTGTCCTACCTATCAATTAACTGGCAATGAACTGGATGGGCCTCGTGGGCGCATTTATTTAATTAAGGGATTTTTTGAAGAAAAAGGCTCCAGCAATATCAGCATGAATCATCTAGACCGATGTTTAACCTGCCTGGCATGTGAAACGACCTGTCCATCAGGGGTCGAGTATGGTGATTTAATCGATATTGGACGCAAACATATAGAAGCATCCATTAAACGTCCTGTGTTCAATAAACTAAAACGCAGTTTAATTATCAGCATCTTTTCCAAACCAGCACGGGTTGCCACACTTTTTTCCCTGGCCCGATTATTTAAACCGCTACTCCCATCTAAATTAGCAAAAAAGATTCCTGCCAAAATTCCTGGAAAATCGCCTAGCAGACCACCAAGCAAATACTCAGCCAAAAATTCATCGTCCTTGGCAAAACGCAAAATGTTGACTATAAAAGGATGTGTCCAATCCGTAGCAGCCCCACAAATTAATGCCGCAGCCTCGCAGGTGCTTCAACAATCCGATATTCAACTGGATGAAGCGCCTACGAGCTGTTGTGGCGCTTTAGCTTTTCATCTAACCGATCTCGAAAAAGCTAAGCGTACGATCCGCAGCAACATCAACAACTGGTATGGAAAATTATCAAATTCCCATGAGAATTTAGTTATAGTTTCAAGTGGATGCAGCAGTTTTATAAAGCAATATGGCACGATCATGCAAGATGATAATCGCTATACTAAGAAAGCAAAATTTATCTCAGAGCGTTGCAAAGACCTCTCAGAAATCACCACAGAGATAAAAATCAAAACATCCGAACCTAAGAATAAAACCGTTGCCTTGCATAGCCCTTGCACCCTACAACACGGTCAAAAGATAGTCGGCAGCATAGAAACCAAACTTCAAGAAGCGGGCTATGAATTAGTAGAAGTCCAAAATTCTGACATTTGTTGCGGTTCTGCGGGTGCTTATTCATTACTTCAAACAGAACTTTCAACCCAATTACTGCATAATAAAGTCACTAATCTTGAAGCCAAGCAGCCCGATATCATTGCTACCGCTAATATTGGTTGCTTAATGCATTTACAATCAGGCACTAAAACCCCGATCAAACACTGGATCGAATTGCTGACCGAGCAATAGTTTTACTAGAGCATTTGCCTAAAGGAGTGGGGTCTAATGGAGTTGGGAATATCATCGTCTGAATCGATCATTTTTTCGATTTTTATAATTTTCACAAGCGCAGCGGTTCTTGCCACAGTAGCATTATTTGCCAGACAAGCCCTGCTGGTAGCCTATATTGCAGTCGGCATTCTTCTTGGCCCTTCAGTATTCAATGTAGTTCAAGATACCGAGTTTTCGCGCCAAATAGCCAAAGTCGGCATTATGTTTTTATTATTTTTGATGGGGCCGAACCTGCACCCTCAAAACCTATTTAGCTCCACCAAACCATCCACACTCATCACTTTTGGTAGCTCTCTAATTTTTGCACTGATTGGTTTTGTGGCGGCTTGGGCCTTGCAACTTCCACGAATAGATCAATTTGTGGTTGCCGGTGCGTTTATGTTTTCCAGCACCATTATTGGCCTAAAATTATTACCCACCACTGTGTTGCACCATCAACATGTGGGCGAAATCATTATCAGTATTCTTTTGTTGCAAGATATATTAGCCATCATTCTGCTATTACTTATCGAGACCTATGGCACAGGCTCTAATCAGTTCAATGAACTCATTAAACTTGCAATAGCTTTACCGGGCTTAATTGCATTTGCATTTGTGATCGAACGACTTGTGTTAGTTAAACTCATGACAAAATTCGATAAATCAAAGAATATATTTTTTTATTAGCCACCGGTTGGTGCTTAGGCATTGCAGAACTCGCACATACCATCGGCTTATCGCATGAGACCGGTGCCTTTATTGCAGGGGTTACTATTGCGGTGGGCCCTATATCTTTTTACATTTCAGAAAGCTTAAAGCCTATTCGTGACTTTTTCCTAGTGATCTTTTTCTTTTCTCTGGGCGCAAGCTTAGATGTTGGACTTGCGTGGGAATTACTCCTCCCTGCCATCATCACCAGTTGCGTTTTACTCCTCGTAAAACCTTTCGTGTTTAGATTTCTCATTCACAAAAGTGGTGAATCTGAACAAGATTCAAAAGAAATTGGTATGCGCTTAGGTCAACTCAGCGAGTTCTCATTATTATTAGGCTTTGTCGCCATGAGCGCAGGTCTAATTTCCTTAAAAGCTTCTAACTTTATTCAAGTCTGCACCATCGCAAGCTTTATACTTTCAACCTATTTGATTGTACTTCACTACCCGACCCCAATCGCGATTTCAGATAAGCTTAGACGGGACTGAGTAAAATTTACGATCTGGAATTTTTGGCGCTTAAGATGAAATAATAGTGCAATATTGCAATTTATTAATATGTTAGAAATGGAAATTAATGGGCTCACATAAATTACATATTGCGGGTAAATCTGTTGGTCTTCACGGCAGCTTAATTGCTGCTATGCATAGGTTAAGCGAACTAAGCAGATATGACCCATATATCATTGTCACAACATTTTAATGTGAATCATAACTGGCTGCTGGCAGAATTCATCAAGACAGATGCATTCTGGATTTCCTAACAAGTGGGAGCACTCGGAACAGTCTTAATTGCTTACCAAATAGTTAACCCTCCCCTGGCTTCCAAATTCCAAATGCTTCACCTTTAGGTTGCATGCTGACTTGTCTTTGTTTGGTGATGTCGTCATAGACATATTTAGAAAACGCATTGAGTTCATTCATGATTTCGTTTTTTTCACCTGTGGGGAGATCATGATTGCCGACGATGAAGCCAATAATCGCAGCCAAATACTGGCCGGCGAGTAATGGATTTTTTGTACGTTCGTCTTCTTCAACCAAAACGTGTTGAATTTTATCGATCAGTTCCTTTGATAATTTAAGTTGGTCCACTCAGTTCTACTCTTAAACAATTTTAAATATTTGGTTAATCTTCTTTATCACTCGCACGCAGCTTATTCAGATGTTCTTTAATTCTGAGCTCCAGCCCTCTGTCAACTGGATGATAATACCTTGTACCTTGTAATTCTTCAGGAAGATACTCTTCACCCACAGCATAGGCATCCTCTTCATCATGAGCATAGCGATAACCTTCCCCATAACCGATATCTTTCATTAGTTTAGTGGGTGCATTGCGTAAATGCATGGGTACTTCTAATGTGCCACGTTCTTTGGCATCGTACATAGCGGCTTTGTAAGCTGTGTACACTGCATTACTTTTCGGCACACAACTTATATATACAATCGCCTGTGCAAGCGCAAGCTCCCCTTCTGGTGAGCCTAAACGGTCGTAAGTATTCCATGCATCTAATGTAATTTGCAATCCACGAGGATCGGCATTACCAATATCTTCACTCGCCATACGCACCACACGTCGTGCAATATAATGAGGGTCACAGCCTCCATCAATCATTCTACAAAACCAATATAAGGCTGCATCGGGATCCGAACCGCGTACAGATTTATGCAGAGCAGAGATTTGATCATAAAAATATTCACCCTGCTTATCGAAACGCCGCATGGACTGTGCAGTAACTTCTTGAATGATTTCCTTGGTAATCACTTTTTCTTCTGCATTTGGTTCTAACAAATCTGCAGCAATTTCTAAAAAATTAAGGACCCGACGCGCATCACCATCTGCAGCCATAGCCAACATTTTCTTGGCATCTTCATCAATAGAAAGCTGTTGTTCACCCAAACCCTGTTTGTTGCCCAAGGCTTGTTCAATACATTGCAACATGTCTTCTTCGGTAAGACTTTTTAGAACATAGGTACGGGCCCTTGAAAGCAATGCGTTATTGAGTTCAAAAGATGGGTTTTCTGTTGTCGCGCCAATGAAGTAGATAGTGCCATCTTCAATATGGGGTAAAAATGCGTCTTGCTGTGCTTTGTTAAAACGATGCACTTCATCTACAAATAAAACTGTTCTTGAATCCCTACCTTGCCCCATATTTTGTCGCTGTATTTTGGCTTGTTCAATAGCTTGACGAATTTCTTTTACCCCCGATAACACTGCAGAGATGGGAATGAAATATGCATTTGAAGTGTTGGAAATAATTCGAGCCAGGGTAGTTTTGCCTGTGCCTGGCGGCCCCCAAAAGATCATGGAATGCAGTTTGCCTTGCTCGATAGCTTGTTGTAGTGGTTTGCCTTTGGCGAGCAAATGCTTTTGCCCGACAAACTCTTTTAAAATATTTGGGCGCATACGATCTGCCAGAGGACGATAGGCATCGGCCACTTGATCGAACAAATCTGGAGAGGGACTGAAGGATGGACTAGAGATAATGGGCACCAAATTTAAAGATAATTATTATCCTTTAATTATAGTACTGTGGGCATCTGATTACCTCTTGTACTTTCAGCATTTAGAACACTAAATAACTTCGCTTCGTTCGCTATGACAGACAGATTCGTCACGGCGAGCAGACCTTAGGCTGCGTGGCAATCTAGATTATTTTACTGAATGGCGTCGCTGCACACGAATTGACAAAAGATTACTCTGAAACAGTCGGATAACCTACAACATCCACGCCCTCTGGAAAGTTAAACGTGAATTTATCAGAGGGAAAAGTGACGTTGGTCTGAAGATTTACAAATTCAATGATGGTTCTTTGTGAAAAATGGTCATGCAGCTCCATTTTTCGAATACCCTTTTCATTCAGGCCAATTTGGATACGATGAAATTCTGTATCCTGAACAAGTGGGATGAGCTCTACCCATTCAAGGCCATCCCTGGTTGGAGCATCCATAATTTCAAAATCTTCATTTAGCGGCCGTATATTGGTCAGTAACATTATTGGCGCATTGCCTAATGCTTCATTCGCGGGCTTTGCTGTTGCCTGCAGTAGTTCTTCATCATAGATCCACAAGTATTCACCATCCGCAAGAATGAGTTGAGGGTAAGGTTGCGTATATTGCCAGCGAAACTTTCCAGGCTTCTCTAATGCAACCTCTCCGTTTGCATCTTGAATGACCTCGCCGCTTTCATCAAATACCGTTTGAATAAACTGTCCTTCAAATGAGTCCACTTCAGAGATAAATTTATTCAACCGCTGAATCGCTTCACTGCTGAATACTGGCATTGAAATTACCAACAGTCCAAACACCAGACTAAATATTAAAATTCTGTTCCAAATTCGTAACATTGAATTCTCCTGAAGCATAATTGTTAGACTACTGATGAGAGATATAATTCAGCCACAAAAATGACAAAAATTGCGGAATTAATTACCCAGAAACTATTGGCTTTGGAGAAAATTAAATTCGATGCAGTCAACAATTCACTGGAGGTGGCGCAATTACCTCGCGAGTACCGTTTGATTGCACTGCACTCACTACTCCACTGTTTTCCATTTCTTCTATCATGCGTGCGGAACGGTTATAACCAACTTTTAGACGTCGCTGTAAGTACGAGATTGAAGCCTTGCGCGTTTCAGTAACAATAGCAACCGCCTCATCATAAAGTGGATCCATATCATCGTCTCGGCCTAGCGGTTCTAAACCAGGAATTCCACCACTGCCTGGATCTTGAGTAACCTCTTCCAAATATGCAGGCTCGCCTCTATGTTTTAAGAAGCCAACTACTTTATGCACTTCGTCATCGGACACAAATGCACCATGAATACGCTCAGGCAAAGAAGTTCCTGGTGGCAAATACAACATGTCACCATGACCCAGTAATTGCTCCGCACCCATCTGATCTAAAATGGTTCGCGAATCTATTTTGGATGACACTTGGAATGCAATTCTTGTTGGTATATTGGCTTTAATCAAGCCCGTAATGACATCAACAGAAGGCCGTTGAGTAGCTAGAATTAAATGGATGCCAGCAGCACGTGCTTTTTGTGCAATTCTTGCAATCAGCTCTTCGACCTTTTTACCTACCACCATCATCATGTCCGCAAATTCATCCACGATGAGGACAATGTTAGGTAGTACACTTAGCTCTTCTTGCGTTACGGCCCCCACTCCCTCTATTTGATCGGGATTTATGAGCGGATCCAGAATGGGTTCACCGTTTTCAATCGCTTGGTTTACTTTAGTGTTATAACCATAAATATTGCGCACGCCCAGTGCAGACATTAAGCAATACCGTCGTTCCATTTCTGCGACACACCAGCGTAATGCATTAGAGGCCTTTTTCATATCAGTGACGACTGGTACCAACAAGTGTGGAATGCCTTCGTAGACCGCAAGTTCTAACATCTTGGGATCAATTAGAATCAGGCGCACTTCTTGCGGGGTTGCTTTGTATAAAAGACTTAGCAGCATTGCATTCAACGCTACCGACTTACCGGCCCCCGTAGTACCCGCTACGAGTAAATGCGGCATTTTGGCTAAGTCAGCAACGATCGGTCGACCGTTAATGTCTTTCCCTAAAGCAAGGGTTAAGGGGGATCGAGCATCGTCATAAGTCTCGGATTGGACAATATCACTGAGAACCACAAGCTCTCGATGCTCGTTGGGTATTTCGATTCCAATGTTGGCTTTACCAGGAATAACTTCGACAACACGCACACTTATTACAGAAAGTGAACGCGCAATATCTTTTGCCAAATTAGAAACTTTGCTAACTTTTACTCCAGGAGCAAGTTGAACTTCAAAACGTGTAATAACTGGCCCAGGATGAACTTCCACCACTTGCGCATCTACACCAAAGTCGAGAAGTTTTATCTCAAGTTGACGCGATATCGCTTCCAATGCCTTGTCTGAATAACCTTTAGAGGTATCGATTACTCTATCCAACATCGACAGTGGAGGCAGATCCGTTGCCGCAGCAGTATTAAACAACGGAATTTGGCGTTCGCGTTCTACGCGCTCACTAGGTTCAATTTCTTTTATCGTAGGTTCTATTCTTGGTCGTTCACGATTTTGAATAATAACTTTTGTTTCACTTAGCGCTGCATTGCGTTCCAATTTGAATTGCTGCCCCATATACTCTTCTTTCAATACACAGATTTTATCCCACGCCCAGCTACTAAACTTAAGTGTGTACTTACCCGTAACATCTACAAGCCACAACCAAGAAAAACCAGAGAAAATCGTGATGCCGGCAAAAAATAAAGACAACAGCAATAATGTTGCGCCGACAAAGCCAAATACCGAAACAAAGCTGCTGCCGGTAAGCTCACCCAAAATACCACCAGCAAAGCTCGGCATAAACCCCGGATGAAAGTGCAACGTCGCCAGTCCACAACCAGCTACTAAAGTCAGTACAAACCCAGCCCAACGTACGCCTAAGGTTTTATAGTCGATAGCATCATTTTCAAGCCTACCTTGGTAAATCAGCCAACCGCTATACGCGACCATCAAGGGCGCTAAATAAGCAAGATAACCAAATAAGAAGAAGAACAAATCGGCAAAGTAGGCTCCCACCTTTCCGCCTAAGTTACTCACTAGATAATTGCTCCCGGTATGTGACCAGCCAGGATCGGCACGATCATAGGTAAGCAGTGCCAGCATGAGGTATACGCCCACTGCAACGAGGACGACCAACACACCTTCGCGCAATCCTTTGGGCGATGTGAGGTTATAATTAACGCTTGCTGATTTTTTAATAGTTGCCTGTCTCAATGTAATATTAATCCTTAGATTTATGTTCTAACTTATTGAATATTATAAAAGTAATAAATGCAAGTTTGCACGATATCTCAAATCATGCAACTCTCGTTGGGGCCAGACTTTGGTGAGACTTATTATTTGTGTGCTTGCGGAACCATAATGTTAGCCAAGCACTTTAATGTATATTGTTACCCGATCGACTGATATATGTCCAATCAATGTTGATTTAAGGCGGCGCACCTCTTGATTTACAACACCTCCCCCCTCATTTGTTACTATCTAGTTGCCTTTAGCATTTATAAAAGCAAACCTAAGATACTTATCTTATTCTTTTAAAATCGATTCAACAAAGAAACATATTTAATTTATAGAAGGAATTTTTGATGGCTGATTCTCGACACTTTAAACTTCTGATTTTAGGATCGGGACCTGCAGGCTATACTGCGGGCGTATATGCGGCGCGGGCTAATTTAAATCCCACGATTATTTCAGGCCTAGAACAAGGCGGCCAACTCACCACCACCACAGATGTCGATAACTGGCCAGGGGATGTCGAAGGATTGCAAGGCCCAGATCTCATGGATCGAATGCTAAAGCACGTCGAACGCTACAATACCGAGGTTATTTTTGACCATATTCACAGCGCAGACCTAGCTAAACGGCCCTTTGAGCTACATGGCGATTCAGGTACCTATACCACTGATGCACTGATTATTGCGACCGGTGCCTCGGCACAATATCTAGGCCTTCCTTCTGAAGAAGCCTTTAAAGGCAAGGGCGTTTCAGCCTGTGCAACCTGTGATGGCTTTTTCTATAAAGGCAAAAAAGTTGCCGTGATTGGCGGCGGGAATACCGCGGTTGAAGAGGCGCTATATTTATCCAATATTGCGAGTGAAGTCACTTTAGTTCACCGACGTGACGCTCTGCGTAGTGACAAAATTCTACAAGACCAGCTATTTGAAAAAGAGAAAAATGGCAACGTCACCATAAAGTGGAATCATGTACTCGATGAGGTACTAGGCGATGACATGGGCGTGACCGGCATGCGCATCAAAAGCACTCAGGATGAATCCACCGAAGACATGGATCTAAGTGGAATATTTATTGCCATTGGCCATACTCCGAATACTAAAATCTTTGCCGATCAGCTTGAAATGAATGGCGGTTATATCAAAGTAAAAAGCGGTCTACATGGTGAGGCGACTGCGGCCAGCATCCCAGGAGTTTTTGCTGCGGGCGATGTCATGGATCATGTCTATCGACAAGCTGTGACCTCAGCCGGCACAGGCTGCATGTCGGCACTAGATGCTGAGAAATATTTGGATAATCTGGCTAAAAGTTAACTTTTACAACGTGCAACCCCGTTGACCACTAAGAGCCATCTTCAAAGCAAAGTTGACCTTAATTATAACTTTAGTTTTATAAACTCGCTTATAGAGATTAAGCGCGCGGAGTGGAATGCATTATTGACCGATGACAATCCATTTCTATGTTATGAGTTTTTAGACGCTTTAGAACGTAACGATTGCTTAGGTGAAAAATTTGGCTGGTATCCACACCATCTCACTGCGCGCGATAGCGCCGGCATACTTGTTGCGGCCACTCCACTTTATATCAAAACTAATTCTTATGGTGAGTTTGTATTTGATTGGTCTTGGGCCTCTGCCTATGAACAAGCAGGACTTAGCTATTATCCAAAATTAATTTCATCGATTCCCTACACACCTGCCACCGGCAGACGCTTACTGATTTCTCCGAATCTAAGCTCTGAACTTAAAAATAGTATTGCACTTGATATGCTCCATGCCAGTATCGAAGAGGCAAAGCGCATAAAAGTGTCTGGACTGCATTGGTTATTTAATCAAGCAGATGAATGCAAATATTTCAAACAACAAAACTTAATGATGCGCCTAGGTTGTCAATATCATTGGCATAATCAAAATTACGAATCATTTGATCACTTTCTAGAGAGTTTTATCTCACGGAAAAGAAAAAAAATTAAACGTGAACGAAGGTATGTGATTGAGCAAAATATAGAAATTAAACAGTTACATGGGAACGAGCTGGATGAAAGGCTATGGGAACAAGTTCATGCCTTCTATGCAAGCACATTCTATCGCAAAAGCGGCTTCCCAACGCTTAGCTTAGATTTTTTTAAAGCAGTTGGAACTACTATGGGCTCACAAATACTCTTAGTACTTGCCTTCAGTGAACAGCAGTTAGTCGCGTGTGCAATAAACTTTCGCAGTTCACATACGTTATATGGAAGGTTTTGGGGCTGTTTAAATGATTTCAATAGCTTGCATTTCGAAGCTTGCTATTACCAAGGCATTGAATATGCCATTAAAAATAAACTCACAACATTTGAACCTGGCGCGCAAGGCGAACACAAGATTAGCCGTGGATTTCTGCCCACCAAAACATGGTCTGCACACTGGATTGCAGATTCTCGTTTAGAACCTTCAATTAAAGACTTTTGTCGGCGAGAAGAAAAGTTTATGCACCAAGAGTGTGATGAATTAATGAAACTCTCACCCTATCGCTTAAATTAATATCTCAACACATCGAAATAAAACGTGGACATTACCTGGCTAGATCCATCTGATAATAGTGCAGTATTCCCCGATGTAGAAAATGCACTACAAGACCCAGAGGGCCTCCTCGCAGCCGGTGGCGACTTGAGTGTGACACGTCTATTAAACGCTTATCGTCATGGAATCTTTCCCTGGTATGAAGCTGGCCAACCCATATTATGGTGGTCACCCAACCCTAGAGGCATTTTGTTCACAGAGAAATTTAGAATATCTACAAGCCTCAGAAAAACATTACGCAAACATAGCTGGACCATTACCTTTGACGGTGACTTCAAAAAAACGGTCTTGTCATGTGCTACACCAAGAAGTTATGCGCGTGGCACATGGATTACCAGCGAAATGGCAGAAGCGTATACAGCTTTACACCGGCAAGGCTATGCACATTCCGTTGAACTATGGGACCATCAAGAATGTTTAATCGGAGGCATCTATGGTGTCTTAATTGGGAGAATGTTTTATGGTGAGTCCATGTTTAGTTTTCAAACCAATGCTTCTAAAGTTGCATTAGTCTACTTAGCAACCCATTTACATCATTGGGGCTTGCCATTGCTAGATTGCCAACTCCCCTCTTCTCATTTAGAAAGTTTAGGTGCAGAAACGATTTCGAGAAAAAATTATATAAATACGATGACGCCGTTAGCTTACCAAAAGTTACAAAATTTTAATTGGGAGTTAAATGAGGAAATAGATATCGTAAATTGGAAAGCGTAATTAATTTTTCCTTGCCCATGGGTCAACCGAAATTCCATCGATTGGTATTCCAGTCATTTTATCTATAACTAACGCCAAAGAATGATTTCTGCCCACCAAAGGTATAAATAGCAAGTCATCTATTTTGTTTGGATAAGATGCTAAGAACTTATCTACTTCCCTCTTATTATTTTCATCCATCTCAATAAGTTCAGATATGTTTTTTGCTTTATTTAATACTTTACTCACATTCGGCAAATACAGCTGGTAGAGCTCTGGCCTTCTTTCAATGTCTGGCGCACCGTCCATAACCGTTTCAAACATAATTTTCTTAGCTTCTTCTGCGTCTTGAGGTATTTCAGTGAATACCATGATTGGCCCTTTATTAGGTTTAACCCTTAGCATAGGATGTATAATTTTACTCGCATCGATTTCTTTTTCCCCGATAATTTCAAAACGATCTACTACAAATACAAGGTAGTATGGACGCGCGCTATAAATTACTGACGTTCCATAGGTCAAGGCCGTTAATTGAATCGCAGCGATAAGACACAAATCAAGGACCAAGCCTTTTTTACCTTTCTTATATAGAATAAGTGTCAGTAAGGGGCCCATGATCAGGTCAACACCGATCAGTATGCGTAAAACGGCCCAAGCTCCATTCGCTTCGAAAAATGGTTTGGGATACCAGAAAAAGAAAATAAGCGCAAACACAATGCCTACAATTGTGGCACTGATCGCTAGATGAATTGAAAAGGCTTTGATTTTATCCGCAGAAAGAAACATAGAAGGTTAATGATACAAAAAATAGTAGAAATAATTTTATGCATCTAGATCACTTATGCAACTATAAATATTACCAAATATTAGCCAATTATCGGGGAAATAGACTTGTTAATAAGCAAGTTAAGCTCATTTATAGAATTAGCCTGTAATCACCTTACACAGCGCATCAACATGCAAACAAATAATTGTAAATTATAAGTTATCTAAAATAGCTCGTTTTACAGAATCTAGTTGTGCGTCGTCGATATTGATCAATTCAGTGTTGCTCTGCTTAATGGCAATATCTGGATCTTTCAATCCATGCCCTGTCAGAGTGCACACCACGATACTACCATTTGGAATATTACCTTTTTCAATATCGTGCAATGCTCCTGTTACAGAAGTTGCAGAAGCAGGTTCACAAAATATACCCTCCTTAGCGGACAACAACTTTTGTGTCGCAAGGATCTGTTCGTCCGAGAAAGAGTTAAACCAGCCCGTAGATTCTTTTACAGCTGCTTGTGCATAATCCCAACTTTGTGGATGACCAATGCGTATTGCGGTGGCTACGGTTTCAGGATTATCGATCGCCTTACCGTGCATAAAAGGAGCCGCTCCCGCTGCTTGATAGCCAAGCATCTTAGGTTTTGTGGTAGCTATTGGTGTACTAATGAATTGGCACTCTCCATTACAGAAGCCACACGCTTCTGTAACATTATGCCCATCGCTTGCGGCAAGTTCTGAATAACCCGTCCAATGTGCAGATATATTGCCCGCATTACCTACCGGTATACAATGAAAATCTGGTGCACGCCCTAATGCTTCTACAATTTCATATGCTGCAGTTTTTTGTCCCTGTAAGCGATATGGATTAATCGAATTAACGATGCTTACAGGCGCTTCTTCTGCAACTTCTTTCACTAAACGCATCCCATCATCGAAATTTCCACAAATTTGTATGATCGTTGCTCCATGCATCATCGCTTGTGCAAGTTTACCCATAGCAATCTTCCCATCTGGGATCAACACAAATGCTTTAATTCCGGCTCTTGCAGCATAGGCTGCAGCAGATGCTGATGTATTACCGGTAGAAGCACAGATAATTGCACGACTGCCTTCTGACACCGCCTGAGTAACTGCAACCGTCATGCCACGATCTTTAAATGAACCGGTAGGATTCAGCCCTTCGAATTTTAGATAAAGTTTAATGTCTCGTTGATTTACTTGCTCTAAATTATTAGCTTGGACTAAGGGTGTATCCCCTTCACAAAGGCTGATAACTTTGCAATTTTCCGCTATAGGCAAAATAGAACGATAACGATCAATAAGACCGGTGTAATGTTTTTTATTCATGCTCTTATATTTATGTAAGTGTCTCTAGACGTATACGCATAATTTTATTGGTAACCGCTTCCAGTTTTTCTATTTCCGCGATGGCTTTATTCATATTTTGCTCAACAACTTCGTGTGTGAGAATAATGATCGGAACGCTAGCGATGTTTGTTTGTGGCTCTTTTTGAATAATGGCCTCAATACTAATATTGTGATTTGCAAAGATGTTTGTGACATCCGCTAATACTCCTGGCCGGTCTTGCACATGGATACGCAAATAATAAACCGTAGACACGTCATCCATCGATAATATCGGAATATTGGACAATGCATCGGGTTGAAATGCCAAATGCGGTACACGATTCTCTGGATCTGAAGTTAAGGCCCGAACCACATCAACAAGATCAGCTACAACGGCAGAACCGGTTGGTTCTGCGCCGGCCCCCGCACCGTAATACAAGCTAGGACCTAAAGCATCAGCTTTAACTAAAACAGCATTCATCACTCCATCAACATTCGCAATCAAACGCCGATGAGGAATTAAAGTTGGATGCACTCTGAGTTCCAACCCATTCGCGGTGCGCTTAGCGATACCTAAACTTTTAATGCGGTAACCAAGTTCTGACGCATAGGCAACATCTGCACTAGTAATTTCAGTAATTCCTTCTGTATAGATTTTCTCAAATTGCAACGGCACACCAAATGCAATAGAAGCTAAAATAGTCAACTTATGGGCTGCGTCTATTCCTTCAATATCAAAAGTTGGATCTGCTTCTGCATAACCAAGCTGTTGTGCTTCTTTCAATACATCATCAAAGTCTCTTCCTTTGTCGCGCATTTCTGTCAGTATGAAATTACAGGTGCCATTGATAATTCCTGCAAGCCATTGAATAGAGTTCCCCGCCAAACCCTCACGAATCGCTTTAATAATTGGAATGCCGCCCGCCACAGCTGATTCAAAAGCAACCGTCACGCCTTTTTCTTGCGCACGTTGAAATATCTCATTGCCATGTAATGCAATAAGAGCTTTGTTTGCCGTGATGATATGCTTGCCATTGTCTATCGCCTTTAGCACAAGCTCGCGCGCTAGACCCGTACCACCAATAAGTTCTAAAACAATTTTAACATTAGGATCCGCTATAACTTTATTGTGATCTTCGGTCAATGTGAAACCAGAAGTATCACAAGCACGTTGCTTTTTAATATCGCGAACACTTGCGATAGAAATTTTAATACCACGCCCTGCACGACGCGCAATCTCATCGGCATTACGAGACAATATATTAACCGTACCACTCCCCACGGTTCCTAAACCTAACACACCAACTTTTACGGCTTCTAACACTGTTTAACTCTTATGTAATTATGATTCATGCGTTTTTCAACATTCTCTTAATACTTCTAACGGCTTGTCGGGTTCGATGTTCGTTTTCGATCAAACTAAATCGCACATGCGTATCTCCATACTTACCAAACCCAACTCCAGGTGAGACCGCTACTTGCGCCTCTTCTATAAATTTTTTCGAGAAATCTAAAGAACCTAAGTCACGATAAGGCTCCGGAATTTTCGCCCATACGAACATTGTGGCAAGTGGCTTTTCTACTTGCCACCCTGCACTATTTAATCCATCACACAAAACATCCCGGCGACTCTTATACGTCGCACGTACTTCATCAATTATATCTTGCGGCCCCTCGAGCGCTGCAATCGCTGCCACTTGAATCGGCGTGAACATACCATAATCTAAGTATGATTTTATACGTGACAGTGCCGCCACTAATTCAGAATTGCCACACATAAAACCTACTCGCCAACCCGGCATATTATAGGTCTTTGACAAGGAGTAAAATTCAACCGCAATTTCCTTAGCGCCAGGTACTTGTAGAATCGAAGGTGCGATATACCCATCAAAGATGATTTCACCATAGGCAATATCATGCACGAGCCACATGCTATGTTCTTTACAGATTTCTACCAGTCGCGCTAAAAATGCTAGATCCACACATTGCGTGGTGGGGTTACAGGGAAAGTTTACAATCAACATTTTTGGCTTCGGCCAGGAATCTTGAATCGCTTTCTCCAATTCTGTGAAAAAATCAGAATCATCTGTGAGGGGCACATAGATAATATCAGCGCCTGCAATAACACATCCATATGGATGAATGGGGTAGGCAGGATTGGGCACTAATACCGCATCGCCAGGTCCTAGTGTAGCTAGGGTTAAATGAGCAAGCCCTTCTTTAGACCCAATAGTAACAATGGCTTCAGTATCTGGATCGATTTCAACCTCAAATTTTCGCTTATACCAGTTAGCCACTGCTTGTCGTAATCGAGGGATGCCACGCGAAAGTGAATAACGATGGGTATCATCACGCAATGCTGCCTCGGCTAGCTTTTCCACAACATGCCTAGGTGGAGGTCGATCTGGATTACCCATGCCAAAATCAACAATATCCTCGCCCTTTGCTCGCGCATTGACTTTAAGTTCGTTTACGATATTGAATACGTAGGGCGGGAGCCGTGAAATTCTTGCAAAATCTTCCATTAAGTTATTCTATCCTGACAAGCGCAAAGTATAATACGCGATTCAATATCAACTGCCTAACCAATTTACACTTATACGCCCCATGAACCAAATGAGCTTAACTCAAGATTTCACAGAAGCCAGCTTCATGATCACAGGTGTTCAACCAGGTTGCGTGATGATTAATAATAAAGCTTACTCTCAAAGTCTAGTAGTCAGTTCAGATAAGCTCATGATTCCCTGGAAGGTTACCCATGTGGATCAACTAAATGAAAATAATCTTGCCGCAATATTTAAGGCGCAACCGGAAATCGTTTTGATAGGCACTGGAGATCAATTAATTCTCCCTGAACCAAAAATTTTAGCCCTGTTTGCACAACAAAAAATTGGGCTTGAAACGATGAACACTAGTGCAGTATGCAGAACTTATGGAATACTTGTCGCGGAAGGTCGCAAAGCTTCTGCAGCAATTATTTTCTCCGACTAGAACCCAACTCAAAATAGCAGATAGTACTTGCGCCAGTTTTTGCACCTCGGCAGCTACGCCTGCACTTCTCAAATAGGTTACATCCGTGCAACAATGCAAAACCGGCATACAATACTTCCTGCGCATAAGACAAGGCGCAGAACTTTATGAGGAGCGGAGTTTACATGATCGTAAGAGCACTGAAAAAATACTGCAATGCAATATCAGTGTGCTAGATGCATTTTGAGCTAAGTTCTAAATTAGTTTTTAGGTAAGTACTTGAGAGGATCTACCGGCTTGCCGTTATACCGAATTTCAAAATGTAGTTTTGGAGATTTTGTGCCTGTACTACCTAGCTCAGCAATTATTTGTCCGCGCGTAACGGCACCGCCTTCTTTCACCAACAGCTTTTTATTATGCGCATAGGCACTTAAAAATTGTTCACTATGCTTTACAATAATTAAATTTCCATAGCCCAATAAGCCATTGCCGCTGTAGACGACCTTTCCAGATGCAGCCGCAAATATTGGTTGGCCCACCTTGCCTACAACATCAATACCTTTATTACCCCCAGCCTTGACTGAATAAGCACTAATCACTTTACCTTTTGTTGGCCAGCCCCATTCATGTTTGATAGGTTTACTAACCGTTTTTTTTGGTTTGGATTGAGACGCACTCTGCTGCTTTGCTTTGCTTGTAGCCGTTGCACTCGAAGTTGTTTTGCTTTTGCTGGCATAGGCTTTTGAAGTAACTGGTGCTGCAGTAAGACGCAATCTTTGGCCTGCATAAATTGTATAAGGCGCGCGTATGTTATTCCATCTGGCAAGTTTATTATAATCAATGCCCTGTCGCCAAGCGATTGAATATAAAGTCTCTCCGAGTAGCACCGTGTGATAACCATGATCATAATCATAATAAACACTGCTGTTTTGATTAGATACGCATGCAACTAATGCAATCAAAACAAAGCTGGTTACAATTATACGAATTGGTTTGAGCATTAATGCAAAAATTTAAAATAAACAATGGCGGCTATTAATACTAAGACCGTAATCCATCCAATCCATTCCACATATTTCAATACCAATGGCTCAAGTTTAGGTCCTGCGTACTTAAGTAATCCCGCAACCAGAAAAAAGCGTGCGCCCCTACCAATAAACGAAGCCACCACAAATGGAAGCAACGCTAAAGATAATAGGCCTGCTGTGATGGTAAATAATTTATACGGGATGGGTGAAAATCCAGCAACAAACACCACCCAAATCCCCCACTCACCAAACCAGGCACGTATGGTTTCAAATTTGGGCCAATATGCAGAGGTTTGCAGCCAAGGCTCAAGGTATTCAAAGGCAAAAGCTCCAATTAAATAACCAAAAATACCACCTAGTACGGAAGCTACAGTGGTTAAAAAAGCAAACCACCATGCTCGGTCGGGGCAAGCAATTGTCATTGGAGCCAACATTAGATCAGGTGGAATTGGGAAAAAAGATGATTCTGCAAAACTTAAACCACCTAAATAGTAGCTTGCATGCGGATGCTTAGACCACTGCATGACTTTATTGTATAGCGAGGCAAATAACTTCATTTTAAATCACCATTTAATTTCATAGATTGCCTTGAATCAGCGGCACAAAACTCACTGCGCCTAAATTTTCTTTTTGAATTCCTTCTTTGGTCTTACGAAGCAAAACCAATTCTTGCGCTCTACCTGCTGATCCTACAGGTATGACCAAACTACCATTCACTCCCAATTGGTCAATTAATGTAGTAGGAATTTCTTTTGGTGCTGCGGTAACCACAATTGCATCATAGGGTGCATAATTCTCCCAACCCCAAGACCCATCCGATAATTTAAAATTGATGTTACGCATCCCCAGACTCATTGCTCGGCGACGTGCTTGCTGATAAAGAGGCTCAATTCGTTCCACGGTATAAACATCTTTAATTAATGCGGCAAGGATGGCAGCTTGATACCCACAACCTGTGCCAATCTCTAGCACTTTGCTTGGCACACCATATTGCATAATGGCTTCTGTCATTCTTGCAACTACGTATGGTTGCGAAATCGTTTGCTTGTAACCAATCGGTAAAGCAGTATCTTCATAGGCGCGCGTAGCTAACGCCTCATCCACAAACAAATGCCTAGGCGTCATGCGCATGGCTTCTAAAACATTTACATTTCTTATGCCTTTTTCTTCTAAACGCGTAATCAAACGATCCCTTGTACGTTGGGATGTCATTCCAATGCCTGTATGTGCTTTATGCTTCATAGATAATCTTGGATAGATAGTTCTTGCAGATCAATTTATCTTGCAGCTAGACGCCCAGTCGGCAACATCTTGCATAGCTTTGTAGTGAGTAAGATCAAGATGCATGGGTGAAACAGAAACATAACCGTTTTTAATTGCATGAAAATCAGTACCGGGCCCCGCATCCAGCTCTGGGCCGGCGGAACCGACCCAATATATCGGCTTACCGCGAGGATCTTCTGATTTAATTACGGGTTCAGCTTTATGGCGATTGCCTAAACGCGTCGTTTGAATGCCTTTGAGTTCTTGTTTCGGCAGATCAGGAATATTTATATTGATAATCACGTCTTTAGGTAGTTGCGTAGTGCTAAGTTTTGCGATCAATTCATGGCTCACTTGTGCGGCAACTTCCAAAAAGCGTGGTTGAAAAGATGCGACCGAAATGGCTACCGCTGGCAAACCTAAAAACCGCCCCTCCATGGCTGCCGCAACCGTACCCGAATAAATCACATCGTCACCCAGGTTTGCGCCGTTGTTGATGCCCGCCACGACGATATTGGGCTCATCTTCAATAAGTCCAGTAATGGCCAAATGCACACAATCGGTGGGCGTACCATCCACGCTGTACCAATTTTCTTCTACAGTTTGAGCACGAATCGGGCGCTCCAGAGTCAAAGAATTGCTAGATGCACTACGGTCACGATTAGGCGCCACCACAGTAATCTTGCCTAGTGGAGCCAAGGCATTAGCCAATAATCTAAGTCCGGTAGCATGAATACCGTCATCGTTACTTAATAATAGATGCATAAGCACTACTGAAATTCGTTATCGTGGAAGGTAGAATAAAGTCAGGGATTCAGCCTGAAATAGTACCAAATTAAAATACCAGAATGGAAGTAAGGATATGTCAAGTCAAGAAGATTCCAATTCAGACAACAATCCCAGATTCGCGGATCTTCTCAGGGATGTAAAGCCACTGCACGCGGATCATTCCAACCTGGCTGAAAACGATACCCCAAAGCCCAAACCCACCCCCAATGAAACACTTAATGACCAGCAACGCGTCCTAAAAGAATCGCTAGAGGTAAGCTTTGAGATCGAAGACTTACAACCTGGTGACAGTCTTTCATTTTGCAGGTCTGGAATTCAGAAAACCAACTTTCGAAAACTTAAAAAAGGACAATTCAACATTGGTGCTGAATTAGACTTGCACGGCATGACGATTGCCCAGTCGCAACCTGCTCTTGCTGAGTTTATACAAACTTCACGCGAGGAAAATATCCGCTGTGTAAGAATTATCCATGGCAAAGGTTATGGCTCTAGCAATAAAGGGCCAAAACTGAAACCCATGGTCAATCAATGGCTACAGAGAAGAAATGAAATCTTAGCTTTTTGTTCGGCACGACCGGTCGACGGCGGTACGGGTGCGGTCTACGTATTATTAAAATCGTTATCTTAGTATGCATTTATGAATAATTAGGCAGAAATGTATTTGATCTAACTGTGAAAAAAGTTCTTCAAATACAAAAGCTTTATTACCACCAGAGTTTTCAGCTGAATAACATGCCATATCTGCAATTTTAAGAACTCGATTAAAATCCTCATCGTTTTGATTAATGCCAACTACACCAACACTGATGCCAACTTTTAATTCAAATTCATCTCATCCCATTCCAATACGTACCGACAAATTGATTCCGCAATAGAAACGCCTTTACTTAAAGGACAACTTTTCAGCAATAATCCAAATTCATCTCCACCCAAACACACCACAACATCCATTTACGAACTTGTTCTTTTAAATCTCTAGCGATCTCCATTAACATCCGATCTCCTGCAGCGTGTCTTGCAATATCGTTCACTTTTTTAAATCCATCCAGATCACAAAAGAATAAAGTATGATGGAATTGAACGTTGTCATGGCATCAAGTCGCTTTATTAAAGATATCTATAAACCCGCGACGATTATATACAGGGATTAATAGATCATGGACGGCTTGTAACTTTATTTTAGTATTAGTGCGTTGCAATGATTGTAACAACATCTCAACATGCGGCGGAATCATAATCAGCATTGCAAATACCGTTAGCGTAATTAATGCTTGATTACACCAATATACCCCGTTTGACTACATGCCACCTAAAGCCTCGACTTTCATGTATTTTATTCGTGAGAATTTTCACAAACAGACTTTGAAGATAAAACTTATAGTAGTGCAAACCTAAGGACTTCACTTTTAATTCGCGCCACTCAAACAAAAAGATGCAGCCATACTTCTGTCCTATAACGTAGACTTGGCCTCCATTTTCCTACTTTATTCGCTTATTTTTTCATATAACCTGTGGGTCGAATCGCCACAGTGCATTTAACTGCAGCGCTAAGCGACCCATCATTTAGATAGTATGCATATTCAAACGTTGGTGTGCTGCGGCCTTTTTCGTTTAGTTCTTTTTCAATAATCGGTTCCAATTCTGGTGGAAAGTCGAAGCGTAACTCAAGATCAGCTGTTCCCGCGCGAATGAAATCAATATTTAGATTGCGTGTCCATGCCGCATAACCTGGAAACAATTTACCGCATACAAGCGCTGCAATCGGATCTGCAAGGGATGCGATGAATCCCCCAAACATCGTACCTTGATGATTCATAGCAGCTTTAGATAAAGGAAGTAATAAGCGAATTTTGCGCCAATCTGGTGAAAGCTCTAAAATTTTTACTTCCATCATTTTAAACGGCTCGAAATTTTCGAGCCGTTTAATGGCACCGCCTAGTTCAACATCCGACATTTGGCAACCTCTATTACTTAAACTATTCCCATATTAATCATATATAGATTGCTTCGCTATGCTCGCAATGACGAGAAAATACTATGCCGTGCACGTCGCTCGCAATGATTATTTATTATTATATTAAGCCGCTTCTTTATCTGCTTTGCTGGCAGCTTTACGTGTAGTTTTTCGCGTTGGCTTTTTAGTGGCAGCTTTTTGATTGGGCGGGAAATCATCCACCATAATTGCATCACGTGTTGCGCTATGCGCCTCTTCTACCAATTTCGCTTCTTGTTCCGTTATTACCCCTCGCGTCACCGCATCACCTAACCAATTGTTTGGTCGGCCTAACTCAGGCGGGCGTATGCGTGCTTTTTTAAGTTTACGCTCAGCCTCTCTTGCGGCAATTACTGCATTAAATGCGTATTGAACACATCCGATAGAGTCTTCGCGATTTGTACTTTTGAATATCCCCTCTGTGAGTCGATCTCTTGCCTCGGAAGGTTCAATTAACATTTTTGCGACTTCATGCCCGACTCTGTCATTTGGATAACGCAAACTTTTTCCTGTTGGGAAAACAATGAAGCGGAGTATTTGTCCAACAATAACAGATGGGAAGTTTCGTAAGATCTCATCTAAGGCATTTTGCACATTGTAAAGACAATATTTTGTACTCCATTCAACTAACGGTAAATCTTCAGCTGGACGTCCTGTATCTTCAAAGCGTTTTAATATAGCCGAGCTTAAATACATGTAGCTGAGTGCATCTGCAAAACGACCCGAGAGTTTTTCTTTACGCTTTAACCCACCACCTAAAAACAACATAGCAAAATCAGAAACAAATGCGTAACTGGCACTCATTCTTGCTAAACGTTTAAAATAGCCTTTGGTAGGACCTTCAGTTGGACTGGGAGCGAGTCGACTGCGACTTAAACCATATAAAAAGGATCTAGCACCATTACTCACTGCGTAACCTAGATGTTTGAATAATGCTTGATCAAATTGTTGTAGCCCGTCTTCCTGATTTGGATTTGCAGCTGCATTTACCTCATCAATTAAATGCGGATGACAACGCATTGCACCTTGGCCAAAAATAATTAAGCTGCGCGTTAAAATATTCGCGCCTTCCACCGTAATGCTAATCGGTATGGATTGATAAGCGCGAGCAAGATAATTACTTGGCCCCATGCAAATTCCACGTCCGCCGTGGACGTCCATGGCATCATTAATGACCTGACGCATGCCCTCTGTATTGTGGTATTTAAGAATTGCCGTGACGACAGAAGGCTTTTCCCCATGATCTATTGCCGATACCGTTAACCTGCGGCCGGCTTCCATCATGTAAGTTAAACCTCCTATTCTCGTCAAAGCTTCTTCTACGCCTTCAAACTTACCAATCGATACGTTAAATTGTTTACGTACGCGTGCATAAGCACCGGTCATATAGCTTGCAAACTTGCCTGAACCCGCGCCCAAAGCAGGTAATGAAATACCGCGCCCAACAGACAAACATTCGACCAACATTCGCCAACCATTACCAACCTGTTCTTGACCGCCAATAACCCATTCCATGGGGATAAACACATTTTGGCCTGAATTTGGCCCATTTTGAAATGCAGAATTCAGCGGCTTATGTCGATTGCCAATATTTACTCCTGGAGTGCTAGTAGGAATCAACGCGCAAGTAATGCCAAGATCTTCTTCCTCGCCTAACAATCCATCTGGGTCGTAGGCTTTAAACGCAAGACCTAAGACCGTCGCAACTGGGCCGAGAGTAATGTAGCGTTTTTCCCAATTTAAACGCAATCCTAATACTTCTTTACCATCATGCATGCCTTTGCAAACTACGCCTGTATCTGGAAGCGCACCCGCATCTGAACCGGCACTGGGCCCAGTTAATGCAAAACATGGAATTTCTTTACCCACCGCCAAACGCGGCAAATAATGATCCTTTTGTTCTTCTGTACCATAATGCAGTAATAGCTCTGCTGGCCCCAATGAATTAGGCACCATTACCGATACGCCCGCAGTACCGCTACGTGTGGATATCTTCATCACCACCGATGAATGCGCAATTGCTGAGAATTCTAGGCCAGCATATTTTTTTGGGATGATCATGCCTAGGAATTTATTCTTCTTAAGAAATTCCCAAGCTTTAGGTGGTAAATCATCGAGATCATTAGTGATTTCCCAATCATCGATCATCTGGCAAAATTCTTCTACAGGTCCATCTAAAAAGGCCTGCTCTTCAGCGGATAGTTCAGAGGTTTTGTGTTCTAACAGTTTCTCCCAATTAGGGTCTCCTTGAAACAGCTCAGCCTCCCACCACGCAGTGCCCGCTTCAATGGCCTCGCGTTCGGTATCTGACATAGGAGGCAAAACCTTCTTGATATACCCAAACATCGGTTTGCTTAAGAATTTGATACGCAAGCTTGAGACATTCAGAAGCGCCACCACGAAGAAAAGCGCCCAGATAATCAAAGCAGCAATACCTCCTAACAACCCAAATAAAGTTAGTAGTATCAGCGCACCGATTAATACTAGCGTCCATACTGGAAACGACCACTTTGCTCTGGCTAAGCCCACCGTCAACCCACCTAGTGCCAATAACCACACAAGTAATGCCATCAAGAAATCCTCCAGCTGTAAGGGTTAAACCTTGTTGTTTTCTATTGAATATTGTACCCCAATAGACTGGCATCACGTGCCTAGACACACAGCAAACAGAACAAGTTGTGAAGAAAATTATAAGCGCGCTAGTAGGTTTTAAGCAAAATGCTCTTAGCTGAAAACTTATATTAGAAAAGTATTATATATTATTGTTTTTATTAATCTTTATTAATTTTTAGTCATGCTTTATTCTAATAAATAGATATACGCTAACCGTTGCCACAACGATCAACTTCAATCGACACTTTTGGCGCTTTTGTAGCCCAGTTTGATTTAGGTCGGATAGAAATCAATCGGATAATTGAAAGTATAAAATGGAACATCTTCTGCACCAAGGTTTATAAGCTTCACTCTTTGTATAATTTACCTTCAAGCTGCGGATTGCCCAGTTCGCTTGATACAATGCGACAAGAAATCATATTTCCAGCTAGTTAGGACTGCATCATAACGATTACGTAAATTACTTCTCTTCTTCCTGCTTTAGACCTTCGGAGTAGTAAAGCATGCCTTGCTGATCAACCATTACACCTTCAATGCCTTGTAGATCATTCAGTAATTGCAAACCCGCTTTAATCCCTAATATTAAGACACTTGTAGAAAGTGCATCGGTGGTGGTGGCATCTGCACCTAGAATTGAAGCACTGCGAACCTCATTGGTCGATTTGCCGGTACTTGGATGAATGATGTGATGATATCTAACGCCATCCTCTATGAAAAATCGCTCGTAATCCCCCGAGGTCGACAAAGCCTCATCTTGTAGTGGCAACATCGCAATAACGTCTTCAGAATTTGCCGGATCACGAATACCCACCAACCATGGACGACCTAAGCGGTCCCCTAACAAACGCGTATCTCCCCCTGCTGAAACCAGCGCATGCTCAATACCTAAAGTCCTAATATGATTGATGGCTTGATCAACTGCATAGCCCTTCGCAATGCCTCCTAAATCTATTTTTACGCCTTGTTTGGCAAACGAGACTGATGCCTGACCTTCATCAAGAACTATATATTTATAATTAATTAAGGTTTTTGCATGGGCAAATTCTGCTTCGCTAGGTTTAATTTGTTTACGATAATTAAATAAATGACCAACACTGGCATAGGTAATATCAAAAACGCCATGGGTAAGTTCCGAGAATTCGAGTGACTTTTGAATCAACAGGTACAGATCACGATTAACTTCTACAGGCCCTTCCGCTGCGTATGCATTTATTTTAGATAACTGACTATCTTCAATGTATGGACTCATCAATCGATTGACGCGCTCCATTTCCTCCAGCGCTTGTGCAATCCCCTGCTCTCTTACTTTTGCATCGGGATGCCAAACTTCTACACGAATTGTTGTACCCATAATGGCAGCATCTTCTGACTGCCACTCGGCATAGCAATTCCCTGTTATTAAAATTAAGAGAACCATACGCAAGGTTTGCAATACGCTAAAATAAATTGGGTTACGCTTACATTTCATAATAGGGGAATTTAGAATTGTTGAATGCTTAGACTAGTTGGACTAAATCAAGCACTTCGAGTTCATGTAATCATGACATTATACTTATAATATATGGTGTACCATCTAGAAAATACAATATGACAACCATCAGCCCAAAACATGACCCAAGTTGCATGGATGACTATGACCCTAATTCTCTAGATGCCAAACAAGCCCTGCAGCAAATTTTAACTAGGCTACAGCCCATCGCAAAAACAGAAGTACTCCCCATTCGAGATGCACTGGGACGCATAATAGCCGAAGAAATACGTTCAAAAATTGATGTCCCTGGACACACTAACTCCGCGATGGATGGCTATGCCATAGATGGTGCAGAGCTACCTTCGCAAGGCCAGCAAGCATTCGTAGTAGCCGGTACTGCTTGGGCCGGTCGACCATATTTAGGCAACGTAAAGAGTGGCGAGTGTATTCGAATCATGACGGGAGCCGCCATGCCTGAAAATACCGACACCGTCATCATGCAAGAGCACGTACAAAAGGATGGAGGTAACATTCTAGTTGATAATACAAATAAGTTAGGGCAAAACGTCCGCCAAGCTGGGGAGGATATTGCAACAGGTGAAATAACCTTAACACGTGGCAATTTTATTTCTCCAGCGGAGTTAGGACTTTTAGCTTCGGTTGGCATTAGTGAAGTACGTGTGCTTAAAAAAATACGCATAGCATTTTTTTCCACCGGGGACGAACTACAACCCGTCGGCAGCGTATTAGAAAAAGGTCAAATCTACGACAGCAATCGTTATACCTTGTATGGCATGTTAGCTAGACTAGGTGTTGAAATTATAGATATGGGTGTGATCAAAGACAAAAAAGACGCGATTAAACAAGCCTTTAATAAAGCCGCTCTGTGTGCCGATGTAGTTATTACGTCAGGCGGTGTATCTGTAGGCGATGCCGACTTTGTAAAAGAAACTTTAGAAAGTATTGGAGAAGTTAATTTTTGGAAAGTCGCCATGAAACCAGGACGACCCCTAGCCTTTGGAAAAATTAAGGATGCGTGGTTTTTTGGTCTACCTGGAAACCCTGTATCTGTAATGGTGACATTTTATATGTTTGTACAGCCTGCACTTAAAAAGATGATGGGAAGTGCTTATCATGAACCCTTAATTATTAATGCAACAAGCAATACACAATTACGAAAACGACCTGGACGCATTGAATACCAGCGTGGTGTTTTAACAAAAATAGAACATTCAGATCCAACAGTTTGTAATTACGAAGTAATAAAAACGGGAGCGCAAGGCTCTGGGATTTTACGTTCCATGTCAAATGCAAACTGCTTTATTATCCTACCTACGGATTCTTCTGGCGTTGAAATAGGTGACTCGGTACAAGTGCTCCCCTTCGAAGCGATAGTATAAAATTGTTTTATACTTGACCGGGTGTATTTTTTTCAACCCAACGATCTTGCTCTTCTAAACTTTCTTTCTTCCAAAATGGTGCTTTTGATTTTAAATCTTCCATAATCAATCGACTCGCCTCATATGCAGCCGCACGATGTGCAGACCACACCACCACACAAACCATTGCATCGTTAGGAAACACTTTGCCTATGCGATGCAGGATTAATACATCTAAAATTTCAAATTTATCTAGTGCTTGTTGCGCAATTTGCTCCAAATGTTTTTGCGTCATCTCAGGGTAATGCTCCAAAAGTATTGAGCTGACTTTATCCCCTTCATTTATATCACGCATTGTGCCAATAAACACGCTGGTTGCACCATATTTCCCTTGTTGGTTTAAGTATTGCTTTTGATAAAGCCGCGCTTCATGCCAGGGATCAAAATTTGTATCGCGTATCTCTACTTTCATTATCTATGACATTAACAAATTAATGCGGTACATTATGAACCAGAACCATTCATGAGGCAGTATTAAATATGGGTAGCAGTGTACGATCCTTCATTCCACTAGATATTGCCGTGTTAACCATTTCAGATACACGAACTGAAGCAGACGATAAATCAGGAAAATTATTATGCGATAGACTTATTACTGCAAAACATAAGTTGTTTGAAAAAACCATTGTTACGGATGACCTCTATCAAATACGAGCAACAGTTTCAAAATGGATTGCAGATGAAAAACCAGATGTCGTTATCACTACTGGCGGCACGGGAGTAACCGGCAGAGATGGCACCCCTGAAGCCATCAAGCCACTTTTAGATAAAGAAATCACTGGCTTTGGTGAAATGTTTCGCGTGCTGTCATTTGAAACCATTAAGACATCTACATTACAATCTCGCGCTTTTGCGGGTGTTGCTAATCGTACTTATATCTTTTGTTTACCTGGCTCTGCAGGCGCATGCGCTGAAGCCTGGGATAATCTTATTTCTCATCAACTTGATTTCCGCAATCGCCCCTGCAATTTAGTCGAGTTAATGCCAAGGTTAAAAGAAAAATAACCACAAATGATGGTGCTCCTCGATTAGCTAAATATCATTTCTTGTTTGGCTTCTCCAGAATCATTATCTCGTTTTTCTTCAACTCTGGCCCCAAGTGATGATTTCAGGTTTTCTTCTATCCCAGTAGCAATTATTAGATGCAACAGTAGCAGTGCCTAAAGATAAATTATGCTTGTAATGATGCAGATACTAAACCTGCATAGGCCTCGACGAGTGCAGTTTCTGATAATGTAAACTTTGATGGTCGTAACACCATAGATGAATAGTTAATGGTACCCCAAACATTTCCGTTTAAGAACAAAGGTGCTCCGATATATGCTTCTAAGGTGTTCGCTGCATAGAGAGGATGTTTTTGCAGTCCTGTTACACCATCAATTTCGGTAAGCGCGATGGTTTTCCCTGATGTTATAACGTCTCTACAGTAGGTTGCTTCGAGTTGTAAACTTCACCAGGCTTAAACTCATTTGCAAGATCTGCAATTGCAATAAGCTCGTAACTTGAACCATACACTTTGCTGACAATACCTACCTGAAGGTTCAAGATAGATCTGCCTGTTTCTAGTAACTCGTCAAATAAAGTAGTGTTAACAAAAGACTTATCCATAATTCAATTTCATTCCAGCAAAATAAGCATGCCTTTTAACCACCAATATAAGACATCTCAACTTTAGGTAATAAGATGGTCTCTGATGAGCGAATTTCCGAATAACGATCGGTGCGCTTCTTCCAAACTGAACTAATGACTTCAGCAATATATTCGTCATCTGCGCTTTCACGTAACAAATGTCGCAAGTCCTTCCCACTGGTTGCAAATAAGCAGGTATATAGTTTACCTTCTGCAGACAATCTAGCACGCGTACAACTTTGGCAAAATGTATTGGTAACAGAAGATATGATTCCAAATTCACCACCACCATCTTGATAACGCCAACGTTTTGCAACCTCACCTTTATAATTTGCATCTGCGGGTTCAATTTTGAATTCCTGACCAATCAAATCTACAATTTCGGCTGCAGTAAAAACATCATCTAATTGCCAATGATTAGTACTGCCGACATCCATAAATTCGATAAAGCGCAAAACCTGTCCGCTGCCGTGAAAGTGCTTTGCCATGGGTAAAATAGAATGTTCGTTGACACCTCTTTTGACGACCATGTTTATTTTTATGGGGGTTAGTCCAGCAGATTCAGCATGATCGATCGCTTGCAATACTTGCTCCACCCTAAAAGAAACATCGCTAATGGCTCTAAAGGTTTCATTATCTAGCGCATCTAAACTAATGGTAATGCGTTTTAAACCTGCACCTTTCAGCTGAGTCGCTTTCTCTCTTGTCAGCAATAAGCCGTTTGTAGTGAGACTAATGTCTTCGATGTTGTCTAGCTGCGCTAATTGCTCAATCAATACGGGAATATTTCTACGTAATAATGGCTCACCGCCGGTTAAACGTATTTTTTTAACTCCGAGCAAACCAAAAATATTTGAGAGTCGCGCAATCTCTTCAAAAGAAAGTAACTCATCGCGGCGCAAGAATTTGTAATCTGAATTAAACACTTCTTTCGGCATACAATAGGCACACCGAAAGTTACACCGATCTGTAACAGAGATTCTAAGATCTCGTATCGGACGTGATAAGCTATCTAGAAGTTGCGTGTGGTTTTCCATAACAATTCGTCAGTGATTAGATAATTATTTTAACCAATCCAAATTTGTTTGTACTATCAATATATTAGGCAATAGAGATATGCAAACTCGGTATAGCAAGGTTTTTTGGCTGCTTTTAGGGCCCTTAGGAGCACTTACAACCTATTTCTTACTGCCAGACCAATATCTCAATACTCAAGGCGATTTAAGCCCATTTGAGCAGCCTGCCAGAGCGACTCTTGCCATGTTAGTGTGGATGGCAATTTGGTGGCTCACAGAGGCCACCGACATCCGTGTGACCGCACTATTGCCTATTGCCTTATTTCCTCTGCTCAATATTGCCACTATCCAAGCTGCTACAGCTCCCTACGCCTCGCATATCATATTTTTATTTCTGGGTGGATTTATTATAGCAACCGCGATTCAACGCTGGGGCTTGGACAAACGCATTGCCCTATCAATACTGAAAAGCATTGGTAATTCCCCGTCTCGGATCGTAGGTGGTTTTATGTTGGCCACGGCTTTGTTAAGTGCTTTCATTTCTAACACTGCCACTACAGCAATGATGTTACCCATTGGATTGAGTGTGATCACAATATTACTAAAAAACGAAAACAAACCTGACAATGTTAAAAATCATGAGTTTGCAACCTGCATTATGTTAAGCATTGCTTATGCAGCTTCTATAGGCGGAATTTCTACTGTTATTGGCACTGCGCCAAATTTATTTGTCGTTTCTTTTATAAAAGATGCTATTGATTCACCCTACCAGCAAGACATCAGCTTTCTAGAATGGTCAAAAATTGGTGTGCCAATAGTTATAATTTTATTACCCGTCTGCTGGTGGTTACTTACCAAAGTAATTTATAAAGTCGATAAAATTAAACTAAACCACTCTTTATCATCCCTAAAAAAAGAAAGTATGTCACTTGGTTCGATCAATCATGAGGAGAAAATTGTTTTATACGTTTTCATTTTTACGATTTTATTATGGTTAAGCCGGACTTATCTGCAAGGCTTAGAATTTTCCCTTAGTGGTCATGACATCCGCCCACTCGCTGGACTTACAGATTCTAGCATTGCAATATTTTCAGCTATTATGTTTTTTATAATTCCCGCCAAAACTGCTGCAAATAAATTCATCCTACAGTGGGAAGACTTACGTGATTTGCCTTGGGGAATTTTAATTTTACTCGGTGGAGGATTAAGTCTAGCTGCGGCAGTAAAAGCTAATGGAGTTACAGATTTTATTGGCGCACAGGCCACTGTGCTAGCTTTTTTATCACCATTGTTAATTTTATTAATTATTATCAGCGCCGTGGTGTTCCTAACCGAAATGACTTCAAATACCGCAACGACGGCTACCTTAGTGCCAATCCTTGCTGCAATTGCGCCTTCGCTTAATATTCACCCATATGCTTTGATCATTCCCGCATCTATTGCTGCTAGTTGTGCCTTTATGCTCCCAATCGCAACTCCACCCAATGCAATTGTGTTTGGTTCAGGACATATCACCATACCGCAAATGCGTAAAACAGGGGTTTGGCTAAATCTTTTATGTTTGATCATCATCACTCTGCTGAGCTACACGTTAAGCAATTACTTAATTGATATCATCAGCCACTAGCATCGATCGATTAACCTCCATACTTTTCAGTCATCTTATATTTTTCTTCTACGCCGATCAGTTCGTTGAAATCTGCGAAATTAAGTAGATCTTTCTCCATACCTAACGTCGTACCATCCTGATGCAATTTTGAATAGAAATCGCGAATGGTTTTGCCGGCGGCATATAAGCCTGTTAGCGGATAAAGAATAAGTTGAAAGCCAAGCTCTACTAACTCTTCTTTTGGCAGTACGGGCGTAACACCTCCTTCTATCATATTTGCAACGATAGGCTTAGGGGCTTGCTTACCTATTTTTTTAAGCTGCTCAATTGATGCCGGAGCTTCAACAAAACTAGCATCGGCACCTAATTTGCGCGCAGCTTTGACACGTACAATGGCTTCATCTAAACCAAGCACAGCTTCGGCATCTGTCCGCGCAACGATAAAGAAATCTCCGTTTCCTCTAGCATCAACCGCGGCTTGGATTTTTTGCAAGTAGTCTTCACGCTCGATTATTTTCTTGTTACGCATGTGGCCACATTTTTTTGGCCAAACTTGATCTTCCAAGAAACAGCCCGCAGCACCTGCATCTATTAACTGTTTAACGGTACGGTACACATTTAGTGGGTTCCCATAACCTGTATCTGCATCGACAATTATAGGAATTGATACACTCGCGCAAATTGCACGCGCCCTTTCTACCACTTCAGTTTGAGTTAATAAGCCAAAATCTGGTTCGCCAATAGTTGCCGCTGCAAGTGAGTAACCTGAAATGAACCCCATTGGAAAGCCAACTTGTTCCGCAATTTTTGCAGATAAAGTATCGTAAATGCCTGGAAAGGCTAACGCACCGACTTCGTCTAAAACCTTTTGAATTCTATTGGCCACCATAGGTTACCCCGTTTTTTACTATAGATAGGAAGATTAGGCATATACAGATGAACTATGTATTATTTAATTAATCTAATCGCACAATGCAGTCTACGAGACTTGAATATGAATGCTAGGATACTACCTTCAGTGCTAAAAATTAATCGCATCTTTTGCTTTTCTATACTTTTACTTTCCGCTAGTGGAA
>PVMS01071508.1_pt1 | contig 32861 bp, 34 predicted proteins | sample 1853461 | NCBI WGS metagenome assembly PVMS01 (sample SAMN08582032, study PRJNA380276) | Marine sediment metagenome, whole genome shotgun sequencing project. | isolation source: ocean sediment barecode stripped | collected 2017
CATCAATAATTATGCTGTTAAACAATTTTGAGTTATGTTGCAAATGCTTGTAATGTGTTGTTATTAAACTATATATCGACTTGCAGGCCCGCAGTAGAAATCCCAATATATTTCAACTGGATAAGTGGATCCGCACCATATGGCAAGATATCAACGCCGAGGTCAACCAGAAAAATCCATGATTAATGGATAAATTTTTCCCTTCCGATCCCCAGGATCGTCCACTACATCTGAGATAGCCGGCAGGGCAGCAATGTTATGAGCCAATTGGGGTGCTGCATGATTGGCTTCTGGTTTGGTTAAAAGAATCAGAACCGAGGAACCGGATGCGGGAGTCCCGCACGTCCGGATCTGTGGGGAGGGCGCCGGGTAAGGTCAAAATAGCAAAAATGAGTTTAGATGAACTGGTTAATCTCCATTCCAGTTTACATGTATATTTTAAGAATGCTTTCGGTGTGTGGTCTGGTAATAAAGAGTTGTTGGCAGATTGCAGAGCCATTTCAGAAGAGCCACTATATAATGAAGATGAGGCCACAGTTGTAATACTTGGGGTTCTATGACAAAAGCTGCAAGAGACCCATAAATTAAAAGTTGTGAAATGAAAAAACAAATTAAAGATACTGTATACCAAATCGTTGATGAGATCATTTCTGAAATGCCCTTGGAAGAAAGGGTTTCCCTCGCAAATATGAAAAAGAAAGACGTTGAAGTTCTCCAGGGTGTCTTTGATCCGTACATCCGAGACAAGATCGAGTCTGAAGATATAGAATATGAAGACATTATGCAAAAATTATGGAAAAGAGTTCGAGAGACTCATCTGTTGAGGAGAGTTAAATAAAATGAAAAATATTTATGTAGACGATACCAATAAAGCAACTATAATCTGCCCCACATGCAGACTTGAGAAAAATATAGATGTGACAAATTTCAAGGATACTCATAAAAGGCTGAAGGCCAAATGCCAATGTAGAGAAGTTTTTCGGCTCACTTTGGAATTTCGAAAGCATCACCGTAAGAAAGTCTGGCTCCATGGTGAATACTTTGTCCAGGGGAAAGATGAAAAAGGAGAAATAAACATTGAAGATATTTCACTGGGCGGAATCCGATTTGCAAGTCTTAAGCCACATTATATTTCAAGAAATGATACAGTTGAATTGAAATTTGCTTTAGACAATCCAATGAGAACGGAAATCCACACACCCGTCAAAATAAAATGGATCATCGATCACAATGTTGGTGGACAGGTCTTCGATCCAAAATCACTTGAAAATGATTTGTGATTTTATCTACAAACATAATTTGTCTTGGGACAGACACGTTTTGACAATTACAAAAATAGGATTTGCTTGATCTGACACCAGAGAAATATGATATCTGTATATCAATTGTTGCTGTGAATGGTGTAGATACTGGTAAGATGAACGAAACCGCTTCCCACAGTGTTAACCCAAGAAGAAGTCTGGGGCATTATCAACGCCCCAACGTATCTCAAACACCGCTTAATCCTAATGACCACTTATTCGGCTGGACTTCGGGCAAGTGAAGTCATGGTGTTAAAGCCCGAAGATAACTTGTTTACTTATATTATCAGATAATCTCTCTTTTATTTCCCAGCACCAATAAAGTATTAATTACAATACTTTTGAATAATAGACTGTAATTGAGTTTTCTGATTGGATGATAGTCTGTCAAACTTTACACAAAACCGTCTTTTATTCATTATCATACATTGGAAGTCCTTAGGTATTTCAACGTCCGAAATTGTTTTACACGGCACTCCTTCCATTAGAACAATATTGCCACGCAACAATATTGCTAATTCAAAATATTCAAGAATCCCATCTAAGCTGAGTGATGAGGGTTGCAAATAGTCAATAGAAAGCCCTCCGAGGCTTATATCTGTTATTTGTCCCCTGATAATAGGATAAGGGCGGATCTCAGCAACTAAGGTTTCATTAACTGAAAAGTGTTTATATTCTTTATGATGTATGAATTTTTTATCATCCATGAGTATAATATTTGCGTTTCAGGTCCCAAATATTGCAAGTTTAAAATTACATTATATTAGATACCTAAAAATTAAAAAAAGCAACGTGAAAATCACATAGTTAAACTATTTGGTATAAGGTTTGACAAATCGTTTATTGAAGGCTTTATTCTTCTTAAGCATCGGATTTCAACACAAATGGTGTCCTTCCAATCTAAAAATCCAGAACCGAAATCTGGAGAGACTTTCCGATATTTTGATATCATCCGATTGTCAAGTCAATGAATTTTTGATTTTGACCACTGTCCTCCGCACCCTAACATCGGTTTTGCCATCCCCTTTCCCGTCGAGTTTTCAGATTTTATTGACTTTTCACATAAAATTGGATAGACGATGATCATTTTACCAATCGAGAGTAGGTTGTTCCTGTTACTTAAGTCAAGAATATGAAAAGTACATTTTCAAGTGAAATATGCCTACCACAGTAACCCTAAAAAAGTGAGATGGTTCCTTTGAATTAATCTGGTTGGGGAAAGCTTCGGGCTTTCCCCTCCCTATAACTTAATCGTATTCATCCCATTTGCGATCAGATGGCCAGATGATATGGTCTAGTTTGTGGATATCTCCCGGGGCACTATGCTGACACAAAACAAACTGCACCAAGAGCATTGTAAACCGATGATCGTCTTTCGGAAATGCTTCATTGTGTTTCTTATTCCCTTACTGTTAGGATGTACAGCTATTGCCCTAACGGGTGCGGGAGCCGGAATAAGCTACACCCTTAGCAACGTAGCTTACAGATCTTTCAGTTCTTCTGTGGATCGGGTTCACCACGCTACAATTGCTGCTTTGAAAAAAATGGACATTAAGATTATTGATGACTACAAGACAGAAGATGGCAGAACCATAACTGCAGATACAAAGGAACTTGACATAGTAATCAATTTAGAAGAAGTAACGTTTTGGAAACTGAAGATGAAGGCAATACATCGTGCATTTTTATTTATAGCACCCTATCATTATATCTTGAAAACTTACGCTGATCTATTTTTTCTAATCCAAACGCTTGAAAATGCTTATTATTGCTTTGTTCTACTAAATTAAATCACTAAATGTTTTCATTACTTACTTCTTCAACAAAAAGGGGGGCGAAATGAAAAATATTGCAAAAATACTGCTGGTCATTATGCTATTATCCATGTTTTTAAGCTGTGCAGCAAGACATGCTAGTTTAGGTCGAAATGAAAAAATTTCTAAAACCCAAAACTATATCATCGTTTTTCCTTTCAGAAATGCATATTACAAAAGCAGGGAGTTAGTAGGAGTTGGCACAGCTCTTTCATCAACATTCGTCAACGAGGTTATCAGCACCGGTAGAGAATGCAGGCTTTTCGAAAGCGAGGAGTTTAGTGAGAAAAAAGCGGTGGATATTAGTCAGGCTTGTGAATATGCCAAACAGCAAGGTGCAGACGTTGCCATTATTGGAACAGTTAATGAATGGATAGATGGTGCTACTCAATGGTCAGGGAAGGTTGATGTCGTAAGTGTTTCAGTATCTGCCTATGATCCTGAAACTTGTTCTCTTATAACTTCAGCCAATGCCAGAGAACAAGGCCAATGGTTCACATTTGTTAATTCTCCAGCTACAAGGTTCTATAAAACCTTAACAAAGGATTTAATTGCGGCAATGTTCGATTGATTTGCAAACAATCCTGGCAAACTAACACTTGGAAAATAAACTTTAAACGGTGTGAAAAATCGCTCTGTATTTTTTTGTTTTAACTCCATATATTGAGATTCAATAACCCTGTGTAGATGGTCGTGATAAAGTGAGCCAATAATGGTCGTTTATACGCCCATCAGTCGCGAAGAATGCAACCCGTTTTTCCGGTTTGTTGCCAACCGGTATGAAAAGGCCAGTACGATCGTAACGTCCAACAAGGCATTCTCCGATTGGACGGAACTGTTCCATGACCCGATCATCGTAACGGCCGTTTTAGACCGATTGCTGCATCATAGTGTGGTTATCAATATCAAAGGAAACAGTTATCGCTTGAAAGGCAAGCTGAAAGAAAAAACACTGAATGGGATTCAGAAGGTAAATTAGTGTGGCTCAATTCTCGCGACCCAAAATGGCTCATTATTAAAAGACCGTTGACACCCTGCTGAATGTAGATGATAACGTGCCTAAAGATGACAAGTTCTTTAAAAAGGTAGAGGATGATAGGATCCGAGACAGATGTAATTTTAAAAAGGTTTGCGATTAGTGACATCTAAAATTATTGCATTTGCTATAAAGAAAAACCACACTGGCTCAATTCATTTTCCAAACCTATTATATCTGCTTTCAATGGGAAAATTTGAGGGTTTAAAAATTCTTGATTTCGAAATGAAAACGCAATTATATCCTTCTGATATGAGGTGATGCTTCAGAAAATCGAAAACAAAACCACCTATAAACGAAACCCAAGATATTGTGATTTAGAGCATATTTCTGTTCCTTTTAGATGTTATTCACCTTCTTTGATTTCTTAATCGTATCACAACCTATTGACATTACAAAATAATTTATGTTATGATAAGGCATATCAGGAATTAAGGGGGAAATAATCTTTGAGATATCATTATCGTATCTCTTTATGAGTGGAAATAAATACTTGTAAGGTATCTGTAACACCAAATATCAAAACAAGGAGATCGCGATGAAAATCTATGCTAGGTTTTTCACGGTATTAATTTGTAATACTGCTATTAGGTTGTACTGGGTCGAGCAAGTACATGAATAAAGCTTCAACTCCCGAAGGTCCTTCTCCGGACAAGGCTTTAGTTTACTTCATGCGACCGTCTGGTTTCGGTTTTGCCATCCATTTCCAAATATGGGAAAATTATCGTTTGATTGGACTTAGTCAGGCAAAATGTTATTTTGCATATGAGTGCGATCCCGGCAAGCATCTCTTTATCGGCCGTGCTGAAAATAAAAGAGTGGTAGAAGCAGACCTTGAAGCAGGCAGAACATACTATATTATTACCCAGGTCAAAATGGGAGGATGGAAAGCTCGTATGGAATTTATCCCTGTCACACGTGGTTCAGAATACTGGGATAAAGTAGGACTTTACAAGCATGAACTTAGTTATGTCGCACCTCAAAAAGAAGTCGTCGAACAATGGGAGGCTAAAAGAAAAGGCGAGATCAACGATGAACTTAATGAAATCATAAATTACATTAAAACGCCTGAAGGGCAGAAATATGTCGTTAAACTTAATAAAGAAGATGGAAGGTAATGTAAAAGTATGTGTACACTGACGGCTAGGCCTAACAGGAAAAATGGTTGACGATGTTAATCAATTGTTTATTATCGTTACCTTTTTATTATTTTTAGGAAAATCGACTCACAACGACTGGAGGAATAACTATGAAGCGCAAATTAATTCTTTTAAATATCATAATAGCTATTATCTTAGTTTTTGCTCTGTCTGCCCATGCAACTTTTTGCACTAAGTGCGGAACTAATAATGCTGAAGAAGCTACATATTGTTCAAGTTGTGGTGAAAAAATAATTCGCGTAGAAGGAAAAGATGTTTATGATCAATCATGCGAATTGTTCAGGCAGGAGAAATATGATGAAGTAATTTCATCATTAGTTGGCTATTGTATATCTAACCCACAAGATATAAAATCCGAAATACTTCTTGCTAAAGCATATTTAGAAAAGTGTGACCTTCTTAAGGAACAACATAATCAAGAGTATAAAAGTTTAGTCTGGAAACCATTTGAAATGGGGAGAAAAATTATAAAACCTCGAGATCAGTACCTATCTGAAGGGCTATACATATGTGGCCGGAGCTTTCTTATTAATCATAGGGCAACCAGAGCCGCTAAATATATAAAAAAAGCTATTAAATTATCAACGTCACCGCCTGCTGAATATTTTATAGCATTAGGAGATACTCAATTTGAAATGGGGAAAAATGATGACTCAATGAATAGTGATGGCAATCTCAATTATTTCGCGGCAAAAAAAACATATAACAGAGTTATTGATATGGAAGTCCCAAACAACGAGAAAGGAAAAGCATACTATAAGCTGGGTGTTCTACATTTATCTATTAATGAAAAGATAGATGCCAAACAGGCTTTTGAATCTGCTTTACAAGTTGCTGAGACCAATTCTTTAATTTCAAGAATTCGTAGCAAACTAGGAACACTATAATTTTAAACTGATAGAATACAACTCACAAGCCTGAATTCTTCATAAAAAATTAACCGCGGCTTTGGGCATACTCCCTTTCCACCCTGCTTCTGTGGATAAAGCCGGAATTATAACTGCAGAAGGGATGAAGCTTGCCGTCAGGTGCGGCATAATGACTGGCGCACCGTCTAACCCGCTGAAGATCATAATTGTAATTATCCATAAAATGCATACCAAACAGAAAAATGGTCTTATAGGTGTGGCCTTTGTATTCGTCGGCCCAGATAAAATTCTTATCCGAGTATCCATCTAATGTTTGGAGAAATTTGTTGAAGGTCAATCCTTTGGGCGCATTATCGGGATTGAAGTGCTTGCGCAATAAATTTAATGAACTGAGTTTTGAAAACATCTTGATACGCCGTTTCCCTGTTTTCTCGGCCAGTTGATTAATATCCTTTAAAAGATTGTTCAAATCAATAAACCGGGTAATTGGAACAGCATTTTTGTTTTTATCGACAAACAGAATGGACAACAGACCGCAGTGAGGATGACATGAATAATTGATGACACTTTTACCGCCTAAAGCTTCGGCCAATGATACAAAAGGAGTGCTTACATTCAGTGAAAACCAGTCTTTCATCGGGTCGGTTAAGCCAGTCTGGCGGCTGATATCATGTACAATATCTGCAAGTGTATATCTTTGTTTAAGTCTGTGCTCTTCAGAATACCGGCCGATAAAGGAGATGGGCTGAAAGGAGATGCCGGTTATAATGTTCAGGTTTTCGAAGGTAAGCTTAATCAGGTCGCCAAGTTGGTGGTTGTTGACGTCTCTGATGATCGTCGGCACCAGGATAACTCTCAAGCCGGCTTTTCCTGCAGATTCAATTGCCTTTAGTTTGGTGTCCAGCAATTTGCGGCCCCTGATTTTTTCAAACACGTCATCGGTAACACCATCCATCTGTAGATAGACATACTGCAAGCCGACTTCTCTGGCCTGCATGGCAAACTCAGGATCAGCCAGCTTGATGCCATTGGTACCCATCTGAATATGGGCAAATCCAAGCTCTGCTGATGTTTTTACAATCTTGAAAAAGTCAGGATGAAGCGTCGGTTCGCCCCCTATAAATTGAATCGTATTGCAAGGAGCGGGTCTGGTTTCACGGGGCCTTTTCATCATCATGTAGATTTCTTCAAAAGAAGGCTCTGCTTTGTATCTGTTCGAACTGGCAAAGCATGTGGGACAACCTAGATTACACCTGCTGGTCAGATCAACATTTCCAACGGCGGCATGGGTAAGATGCATATTGCAGACACCACAATCGGAAGGGCAATTTTTAGCGCTTGTCAAAAGCGGATTGGAAAATCCCTGTCCGTCTTTGAAATACCACTTTTCATTTCCAAAAATATATTAACATCAGATGAGATGATATCATTAAATTCTCCATGACCGGGGCATTCTTTGGTCATGACGACCTTCCCGTCTTTTTCATATTGCGTTGCTGGGATAACCTTTAGACACTCGGGACAGAGGGATCGTATTTTTTTGGGTAGCCCCATGACAGGGGGCGGTATTAAGCTGCCTGTTAATGTGCGCTGGCCTTCCTCAGAATGAAGACGCTGCTACTCAATAGCCATGTCACCTGTATCAAACATATTGCCTGTACCTCCGAAAAAGTTGCTTTGGTACCTTGGGAACAAAACCCATATCATTTCTGGTAATAGATTTCAATATAAGAACCCAAGTCGCGGCCCTCCCAACTTTTATGATAAATGTTGTGCTTTTTATGACAGGATTTTTTATAGCACCATGTGACGTCTTTATGGATAAGATGTTGGTTGCTGGATACTGGATGCTCGATTTTAAAAAGAAGTTGTCCTTACTATGCCCAGCATCAGCTTATTAAATGGAATAAATACTTAATTTATATACCGTCTTTGTTTGAGGTTCGTCCGGGTAAGGATGTAACTCATTTTTCCCACAGGTTCGGATAATATTTTTTGATAAATTCATCAATGTATCGCAATCTAAATCCTACCAACCTTGACAATTTTTCAAATATACCGATGATCAGGAGAACGGGCAGCATATTGGACGCAATAGTGATTTTAAAATACCCGCAATTGAGTTTCCGAATAGAGGCGTAATTATTTTTTAGAAAGGGTGGGGGAAAAACAAATAGAAGCCAGAACAAAAAAGTACTCGGCAAGCTTGTCAGTACGATCGCAGTTTTAAAAATTAGATCAATTATTTTGAATTTGCTGGCGCGGTCACGAAAATTATTCTTTGAATAGGAAAAATACCTGTTGGAGCTTACCCCATCAATAATAAATTTTACTATTAGGTAAGATATGACGTAGGCGGTGATGGCACCCAAATCTATCACCGATTTGAAATGACTGACGTAATCTCCGTAAATCGCCCTAATTCTAACAGACGTTATGAAAGCACCCATATCACCTGCTTTCATCAGGATCTCCGATTCGGTAACATATCTCTCTTGTGTAAGGTTCATCTTTTGAATAAGCGATATGGGATACAGCCTGAAGCCGCACTGAGTATCCTCAATAAATTGGTTGGCGGCAATGGAGATAAAAAACCGCGCCACATGCATGGAATTATAGCGCGCTTGTGGAATCTTGCTTTGTTCATCCATTCTTGATCCCACGATGACATCATTAGGTGCCTTGGCATGTGCTACCATAAAGCGCGGAATCTCTTTAGGCTCATGTTGACCGTCGGCGTCCACGCTGATAACCGCGTCATAGCCCTCGTCCATGGCGCGCTGAAACAGCACTTTTAAAGCATGCCCCTTGCCCTGATTTTTCCTGATAAAAATGACCTCAGCACCCGCCTTGGCAGCGATCCGGGCGGTTCGGTCAGTAGAACCGTCATCAGCCACCAGCACCTGCTCAACATATTTTAAGGCACCGCCAATAACCGGGGCGATCGTTTCTTCAGCATTATACGCCGGTATGATGACACAAATTTTGGACGCCACGCTAATTGCCTCTTTTCTTAACAATCAATAAGAATCCCAATAAAATCGTGTTACCCCAGATTATGCGATAACCGCTTGAAATCCGGTCGAATCGCCTCTTTTTCTGCTACACCATTCCCGAGAATCACTTAAGCCTCCTGCGTGCTTAACATGTCTTATTATATCTAATAGTTGCCGAGCCTTCAAGACCTTTTTATTCATTTTGCGACATAATTCGGGGTTACAATTTTCTCATGAAAAAGTTGCCTGTTCAGGTCCGATAAATATGCGGGCTAAATCTTTTGCCGATCTTCATATGCTCCCATAAGGGGCCTTTAACGCCGAAGCGGCGTAATTTCTTTTGTAGTTCGACATTGATGTTAATGTTAAGGCCGGGGAATATCCAGGTGGAGTGTTTTTTTGAAAACGTTTTTATAAACGATAGGATTTCATCTTCAATAGCCTTTGAGAGGTAGAAAACAGGTTTTAAAAAGTCCTCATATGGCCCTATCATTCCCTCCTCTTGGGCAATCAGAGACAATTTGGTTTTGGGAAACACTCTGATGCCGATCATAGAAATGACGGCTGTCGGAGACATATTCAAGACAGCTTCCAGGGTCTGATTTACAGTTTCCATGGTCTCTCCCGGCCCTCCTAAGAGAAGAGAGTGGCAAAAGGATATCCCGGACTTTAGGCAGATGCTTGAGGCCTTTTCAAGGTCATAAATGGTAAAACTTTTGCCCATGTTGACAAGCATGGTTGCATTGGCTGCATCACTCCCGAATTCCAGCCCGCTGCAGCCGGCTTCAAGCATTAAATCAATCAGTTCCGGTGTCACAAAGCCTGGATTGGCATAGCAGCTCCATCTAATCTGTAGTTTGCGATTGATAATTTCCTTGCAAACGGCCACGGCATGATCCATGGGATAATTAAATTCATTGTCAACAATAAATAGGTTGTCAATGCCATGCTCAAGGATCCTCTCGATTTCGTCGCAGATGAGTTTGGGGCTGCGCAACCTTATTTTCTGGCCCTGTATAACCGGATAGGTACAGTAAATGCATTTGAAGGGGCAGCCTCTTTTGGTCTGGAGGTTGCCCATGCCGCCCCATTTTAAATAGGCACCATTATCAAATTCCGAGCGATCCGGCATCGGAAGATCGTCCAAATTATCAATGATTCCGGGAGGATAATTTATAATTTTTGATTTGAGATTTGTTGGAGGCCTTGCATTCTGCTTAAGTTCGTTAATGAATTTTACAAAAGAGAGCTCTCCCTCTCCTAAAATTCCGTAGTCAGCGTTCACATAATTTAAAATGCCCTCAGGTATTAACGCGAAACCGCTGCCTCCAATAACAATGAGTCCCTGACTGTATTTCTTAAGGGTTTGAACCACCTGGCGATAAAAATCCAGATAGGAGACATATTCTGGATAACTGACATTATCGACGTTTCTGAAAGACAGCCCGATGATGTCCGGCGTGAAAGTACGAACCGCAGATTCAATAGTGGTTTCATAGTTATGAACAAAACACAAATCCAGGACCTGATAACGGATTCGGTTTTTTTTTAAGACAGCAGCAATGTAGGCCAGTCCGATAGGAAAAACCGGATCGGGAAGTGATTCAACGTTAGGCGAAACGAGTAGAACTTTCATGGTGAGAAATCTGGGTGAGAGGTAAAGATCAGGCTGCAGCTTCCACCGCCAAACGTGCTGCTGGTCATCAGGGCTGTTTGAATTTTACTTATCGCAGGTATATCCCATTTTAGAGCATCCTGTGGTTTTACCTTTAATGTTTCAACATTTAAGGCCGGAAGAGGCAAGTGATGATAAAGGCTTAATAGAATAGCAGCGGCCCTTATAATTCCGGCTCCCCCAAAATCGCCCATAAGGTATTTTAGCGGTGTAATAAAAAGCTCGTGCGGGCGATCTGAGAAGACTGTCTTGAGTTGCTGATACTCCATGCGGCCTAATTCGGCCGTAAAGTTGGCGGATACATCGATTTGGTCAATTTCATCGGGAGCAATACCGGCTTTTTCGATGGCCATAGACATGGCGCGACCCATCTGTTTGCCATCGACTTCATAATGCCCCATGGCTGCCGGTCCCCCGGTCATTACACCGGATTTTAATTTTCCGTAAATTTTGGCGCCCCGCTTGGTAGCGAAATCTGATCTTTCCATGACCAACGTTCCTGAGCCTTCCCCTAAAATAATACCGTCAGCGGGTTTAGGCGCTGCAGGTTCATCGCCGTTTATTTTTATTTTGTTAAGTGCACCCAGCGCATCATAACAGGCGTATTGCATTGCAGACAGCTCGTCGGCTCCTCCGACCAAAACTACATCCACAATGTTCTGCAAAAGAAGATTCCGGGCATAGAGCATGGCATTTTCTGCAGAAATTTCGTTTTGACAAAATGTGGTGTTGGGACCTGTAATGCCATGAAACATGGCCATATGGCTGGCCGCTGCATTGGGTACCGTTTCCGGGAATAAAAACGGCTGGGCGCCTCGGGGACCGTCCTTAAGGAAACTCACGAAAAAATCTTCCACATAGGAACTGCTTCCGTAAGATGTCCCTACAATCACGGCGATGCGTTCTTTTCCCATGTTTTCCAGGTTGAGACCGCTGTCATTTAAAGCCTCCACACTGGAACTGACCGCCAGCCGTGAAATTCGGCTCATTCGCCGATAGGCTCGGGGGGACATATAGTCACGGGGTTCAAAATTGTCAATCCACCCCGCAACATTCGAGTGCAAAGAGCTTGTATCAAAGGCTGTAATTTTTTTTATCCCTGTCTTGGCTTTTTGACAGCTTTCCCAAAAGGTTTCGCGTCCTGTTCCCATTGATGAAATAACACCAATACCTGTCACAACTATATCCGGCATTTTCAATACCATTTTTATAAAATAAAAATCTGCCCCTTTGGGACTAAACTATGTAACTTTTCAACAAATGCTTAAACCCACTGGTGATAAAATTTCAATGAGTGCCTAAAGTTGTGGTCGCCTTCGGTAGATCAATTTAGCTCACTTCAAACTTTAGTTCACTTACTCTGAGTGAGCGAGTCGATTTTATCATCTAATTCACCATAACCTATTAAGAAATTGCTATTTTTTCTTAAATATTGGTGCTGACTCGGCCAAAAACAACTGACGTATTATTGCCCCCAAACGCAAACGAGTTGCTGAGGGCGAAACGAACTTCCTGTTTTCTGGATGTGTTCGGAACATAGTCCAGATCACAATCCTGATCAGGCTCGTTTAAATGTACTGTTGGTGGAACAATCTGCCGCTTCAGGGCCAATATGGTTGCAGCCGCCTCTATGGCACCTGCAGCTCCAAGGCAGTGGCCTGTCATTGATTTCGTTGAGCTGACTGCAAGATTGCTGGTACCCGAATTTTCAAAAACCCGTTTGATAGCAAGGGTTTCCATAGGATCGTTTATCAGGGTGGCCGTGCCGTGGGCGTTGATATAGTCGATTTGATCCCCACTGAGACCGGCAACATCGAGGGCTGCGGCCATCACGCGGCTCATTCCCATGGCTTTCGGGTCTGGAGATGTCATATGGTAGGCGTCGGAATTGATAGCATATCCGAACACTTCTGCATAAATTTTTGCCCCTCTAGATACAGCCTTAGTATAATTTTCCAGAATCAGGATAGCTGCGCCTTCACCTAATGACATCCCCTTGCGGTTTTTATCAAATGGTCGGCAATATTCTGGATCCATGGCCCGAATGGCATTAAACCCGGCAAAGGTTAGCTCACAAAGGGCTTCACTGCCGCCTACAACCACAATGTCTTGATCGCCGGATCGGATTAGATCAAAACCATAACCGATTGAGGTGCTGCTGGAAGAACAAGCGGTTGAGATCGTGGCTCGTGGTCCGGACAGGCTGTATTTATTGGCAATTAGATCTGTCAAAGTACAGCTTGAAGAGGGCAACAGCAAAGATGGTTTTGGTCGTGATTGGCCGGACCATAAGCTTCGTCGATACTTTTCCCAAGAAAGCATGCCGCCTGCTCCGCCCCCTAATATGATACCAATACGGCTACTGTCACATATTTCAAGATCAAGGCCTGAATCTTTTATGGCCTCTCGGGCGGCAATTAGGCCAAAAATATCACATCGGGAGATCCGTTTAATTTCCTTGGCTTCAAAACCGTTCTCCAAGTCTTTTTTTTTAACCTGGGCTGCAAATTGACAGGAAAAACCGTTGGTGTCAAAGAGCGATACTGGTCCAATTCCGCATTTTCCGTTAAAGAGCCCTTCTTCAAAGGCCAACAAGGACTCCCCGATAGCGGTAATTATTCCAAGACCAGTCACGGCCACACGTGTAGAAACTTTCGTGTTCATAATATTAAAATAAAATTGTGACACACTTTTATGAAACTCCCGCTGCCTATGCTGCGGGATCAGATTGGTGAAAGGATAAATTTTTTGTTATTTTTTATCGAGTCCCTGTAAGCTAATCATTTCACTAGTCCATCATTCCAACATTCCAATTGTAAGCAAAGTGAACGAACTTGTCTATTACTCAAGAGTTATTTAAAAATTACAAAAATCAGGCTTGCCGGCAGTAATTCACCAGATTGTTAATGCGCTTTTCCAGCTCACCGCTGAGGCGATAAATCATTTTTTTATCGGTGGTTAACAGAACCTGAGTCGATTCTGCACGGGATAGAAGGATTTGATTTTCTTTTAGAAGTATCTTGAAATTAAATTTCAGGGCTGCAATTTCGGGTTTGACTACCGTTGTTTGGATAAGTATCCTATCACCACATTTTGCTGGGTGTTTGAAATCACATTCCAGGCGAATTACCGGCGCAATATACCCCAGTTCAACCATTTGATACGGCATAAGATCAAAACACCGCAGTAAATCCATGCGTCCGGCCTCGAACCATGCCACATAATGGCCATGCCATGCCAATCCCCATTCGTCCACCTCATTAAAGCGAACCGTCTCCTCTGTTTCTGCCCATCTCACGGATTAATTCACCTTTTATTATCTTTTTTAGATTCTTTTGAAATGAATTACCCCGCAGCAAGCTACGGGGTATCTAACTAAAGGAATACCCCGTTTTAGCGCTGCAAGCAGCGGGGAATTAAACCCTAAAAGAGATTAAATGATCTCGTAAAAAGTCAGAAACGACTTATCACAGACGTTTTAGGTTTTAGGACTTAAGTTCTAACTGTCTGTTAAGACAATAATAGATAGCAACTTAAAACCTAAAACGTGATGATTTCGACTTTTCTGAATTCATCGAATCTAATATCTATCCTGTATGAACTTGCCCAGGGCATTAGTGGAAGCAAAGGCCTTTCTCCCCACATCCTCGTCTGCTATAATAATATTGAATATTTTCTCAATCGCAACCACCAGTTCAAGGGCGTCTATGGAATCCAGCCCTAAACCCTCCCGGAAAAGCGGTTCATCGTTTTCAATGTCTTCAATCGTGGTATCTTCAATTTTAAGGGTTTCAATGATCATTCTTTTGAGAAATGCGCACAATCGCTCTGTATCTTTAACGACATCGTCCAATTTTTCCTCACATAGTTAAAATTTATGTTAGGCCGCCATCAACTGCCAATACCTGTCCGGTAATATATCCCGTTCTTTCGGAAGCTAAAAAGAGAACAGCTCCGGCCACGTCTTCGGGTTGCCCCAGCCTGCCCATGGGAATTCTGCTTGTTATATCGCATGTGGTTTCCTGATTTAAATTTTCTGTCATAGGGGTAACAATAACACCCGGACAGACGGCATTCACCGTAATCCCCAAGCGGGCCATTTCTTTGGCAAGGGATTTGGTAAAGGATATTATACCACCTTTTGATGCCGCGTAATTCGTCTGTCCGGACCGACCTGTAAGCGCACTCGGTGAAGTAATGTTTATGATACGCCCGAACTTTTGTGCGATCATGGTTCTAATAATGGCCCGTGAGCAAAGATACGTTCCCTTAAGGTTAACATCGATGACCCGATCCCAATCATCCTCGTTGAGAAACATGAGCAATTTGTCCCTGATAATTCCGGCGTTATTAACCAGGATGTCAACATATTCCCATTGCTCCACTACACTAATAATCATTTTCTCGACATCCGATCGGGAAGATACATCGGCTTTTAAAACCATGAATTTTGAGGTAAAATCGGCGAGTTCCGATTCCAACCTGGCCGCACTTTGATCATCAGATGAATAATTCGCAGCTACCCAGGCGCCTTCGCGTGCAAAAGACAGCGCCATAGCCTTTCCCAGGCCCTTGGTTGCACCGGTAACAATCACTCTTTTATCCTGAAATTCCATAAAATTAAATCTCGCGATTAGGGAAAAACTTAACTTAGCAAATAGATGCTTTGAGTGCAAGTTTAATTATGCTGGCATCGAATCTGCTTGATATAATAAGGTATCGAGACGTTCGGAAATGAAAAAATTAATACTGCCGACAATAAAACATCTTGAATAAGTTCCCGAATTGTTTCATATACTATGATTATGAACTCGGAAGTGTTTATTACGGATGGGCATTGGAGAAAAACCTTGGCCGCAGTTCGGGCCCTTGGGGGGCAAGGGATCAGGGTGACTGTTGGCGAGAGCACGCGCTTAGCAACCGCTGCTTTTTCCAGACACTGCCACAAGGCGGTCGTTTATCCCTCCCCCTTTTTCAGGCCAACGGAATTTATTGACTACCTACACAGCAAGTTATCATCCCGTTCGTATCAGATGCTTCTTCCCATGGAAGACGAAACTCTTGATTTGATCTCTCAATATTACGACGACTTCTCAAAGTTAACCTATCTCCCGATAGTATCCTATCAAAAACTGAGCCTGGCCAAACGCAAAGACAAAGTGCTTCTTTTGGCCCAAAAACTGGGAATCCCCACACCCAAGACCTGGTTTATCGATGACTTGACACAACTTAACTCACTCAAGGAAACCCTTCCCTTTCCGGTCGTAATAAAGCCGAAAAAGGGTTCCGGTGCCATCGGAGTTGCCTATCCCGAAAGCCCGGAAGAGCTGACGGAACAGTATCCTTTGATACACCGACAATTTCCTTTCCCAATGATTCAGGAAATGATTCCCCGCCAAGGACCGGGCTATGGCGCCTCTATTTTAATGAATGAGAATGGACAAGTGAAGGCTTGGTTTGTCCATAAGCGGTTGCGTGAATATCCGGTCACCGGTGGAGCCAGCACCCTGCGCGAAAGTGTCAAGTGCGATGATATTCGTGATATGGCCGTAGAGTTGCTCAAAGCCCTGGATTGGTTTGGGGTAGCCATGGTGGAATTCAAGTTAGATCCCCGTGACGGTTTCCCCAAACTGATGGAAGTCAACCCCAGATTCTGGGGGTCATTATCCCTGGCGATAACAGCGGGAGTTAATTTTCCTTATCTTTTATATCGCATGTCTCGTGGTGAAAAATTTCAACCTGTCAATAATTATCAGATTGGAAAAAAATCGCGCTGGCTTTTACCGGGAGATATTCTCCATTTTATACATCATCCTCAGCGAAGTCGTCTGACATCTGAATTCTTTAACTTCTGGGATGCAAACACGGTATATGACATTATATCGCTGAAAGATCCATTGCCGACTCTTGCCAGGATTTTAACGCCGCTGACTTTCATTTACGACCTCGATATGAAACTACGGCTCAAAAAAAGAAAGCATGATGGCTGAGAATATTTTATCAGTAGATTTAGAAGATTGGTATCATATCTGCGGAATAGAAGACCGTCTGCCGAAGGACAGTTGGCCTCACCTGGAAAACCGGGTTGTAGCAAATACATTAAAGATTTTAGAAATTCTAAACCAAAAAAGGGTTCAAGCAACTTTTTTTGTTCTCGGATATGTGGCTGAAAAATATCCCAATTTGGTAAAGGAAGTAAAAAGTGCCGGTCATGAAATTGCCTCCCATGGTTACGCTCACAGGCGCATTTATACAATGACGCCCGATACTTTCCGGCAAGATTTGAATAGGGCCTCAGAGATACTTTATAAGATTACCGGTCATACTGTGAAGGGATACAGAGCGCCGGAATGGTCAATTCGGGATGACTCTCTCTGGGCCCTTGACATATTGCAGCAGGAAGGTTTTACCTACGATTCAAGTATGGTTCCACTGCCCATCATCGGAAATCCTGATTATGCCTCAATACCTCGCAAGCATACGCTTAAGCAGGGACACTTGTGGGAGTTTCCGCCCTTGGTCAGAAAAACGCATCTGGTTAACCTTCCCCTGGGCGGAGGCTGGGGATTGCGGATCTTCCCTTACAGCCTGATTCGATCATGCATCCGCAAATTGAATCGTAAGGGGCAACCGGCCCTTATCTATATTCACCCACGTGAGCTTGATCATGATAATCCACGGATCAGGCTGTCGCTTGCTAAAAAGTTTGTGTTGGATGCTCGGCTGGTAAGAACCGAAAAAAGGCTTGTTCGCCTATTAAACGATTTCAAATTTACAACCGTCTCCAATTTTTTACAGTAGTACGGTTCTTTGTTCCTTAATTGAAAAATTTATGTATTTTATGGCATTTTTATATTGCCACCAGACACCAAGTCACCAAGAAAGAATAATAAATATATCCTTTGTGTCTTTGTGCCTTCCCACCTGCCAAAGTCTTGTACGGCGGGCTGGTGTGGCAAATATTTTTTAGTTCCAGCCGGCCCCGCTTTGGGGGTTTGTCAGGATTAGGGTGTTATATTAAGGCTATGATGGATGCGGTTATATATTTAAAAAACAATCTTGCCGATAATTTCGTTGTTTATTTTATCCCCCTGTATGTTCTGGGGGGCAGGCCGGTTGCCATATTGAGCGCTCAGTTTCTGGGACGTAAAATTTTGTTTTTGTTACCTGTTGTTGTTATGTTAGATACACTGCAAATACCATTATTCTATCATTTATATAGTACCGTATCAAAAAGGCTGTTTCTTCAAAAGTTTTACCAAAATTCCGAAAAAAAAGAAGAACGTCTGCAACAATCAAAACTCTTACGGCGGCTGCAGCTATTAGGCACTCCCGGAGTTTTAGCAATTACCATGCTGCCGCTAAAAGGGTGCGGCATGTGGAGCGGAGTCCTTTTAGCAAAGATTTTAAAATTGCCCAAGCAGACCAGTTATCCTTTGATGATTGCCGGCAGCTTGCTTGGGTGTATTTTGCTTCTGGGTTTGGGCGAAGCCGTTTTGCAGCTTGTGGAATCCTTAGTTTGATATCGATCAACCAAATGATTTTAATATAAAAATAATCAAAAAATAAAAGGCTGTTCAATTGCATCACTTCATCTACCGTTTCCATAAATACATCCTGATTTTTTCTGTTTTTCTGACCCTTATTGCAATTGTTCAAGTAACGCGTCTTAAACTAGACCTCAATCTCATAGCCCTGCTTCCGGCAGATAATCCCAGTGTTGATGCTTTTTTTGATTTGGCCGACACAATCGGGATTCAATCGACTTTGATTGCCCTGGTTGAAATGCCTCCAAATATTGATCAAAAAGATTCTGAAACGGTTGTTGAACATTTATCAAAAAAATATGCCCAGAGCCATTTAATAACTGAAGTAGAATATAAAAGCGAAACAAGACAATTATCTAATTTATTTCAAAAATTAATAGAATATTTTCCGCAATTGCTGAAAGCCGAAGATCTTAATAAGTTGGTTCAAAAGTTTTCTGATGAAGGAATTCACAGACAGATTTTCGAGAACAAAAAGCTTTTAACGACCCCTTTTGGTATTGCAGCCAAAGAATTAGTTTGCCTCGATCCCTTGGGACTCAAGGATTTGCTGGAATCCAGTTTGACAATACCGAGCGGGAAACGAACCATTCGGCCTCACAGTGGATATTATCTCACCAAAAAGGGAGACTATATTATTTTTATCAAGCCTGAAAAGCCTCCCCAGGATGTTACTTTCAGCAAGCAAGTAATGGCGGAAGTGGATTCTCTTGAAAAGGTCGCCTTGGCCGAATTAACAGAAAAAATTGCCGGTCTATCCAATAAAATCAAGGTGTTTTACACTGGAGGCTATCCAATTGCCGTTAATGACGAGGCAATTACCAAAAAAGATATTAAAGTCACTTTGCTGACTTCTTTTTTAGGAGTTATAATTCTCTTTGGCCTGTCATTCAGAACGCTACGAATCATTTTGTTGGTTGGCTTGCCGCTGGCTGTCAGTCTTTTATGGACTCTTGGATTTGCAAGTCTTATATTTCAGCGTCTTAATGTCCTGACCTGTATCTTCTCATGCGTGTTGATTGGGCTGGGGATTGATTTTGCCATTCATATCATCAACCGTTACTTTGCCGAAGACAAAGTAAACCTGCCTGTGCCGCTGCGCCTGCAGCTTACTTATAAAGAATCCGGCATGGGAATTCTTATCGGTGGAATCACAACGGCAGTCGCTTTTTTGAGTATCGGGATTTCCAATTTCAGAGGACTCAGTGAACTGGGCATTTTGACGGGTATCGGGATCCTGATTTGCTTGCTGTGCATGTTTTTTTTACTCCCTGCTCTGCTTGTTAATTTTACAAACGGAAAAAACGCCACCAGGACGGTTACAATAGCTGGTTTTGGTTTAAAATCCCTTTTAGATAGAATTCAGAAATATCCACAGGCTGTTCTTCTTTGTATGGGTGTCATCGTTTTGCCGCTGACCATGTCTGGAGTTAGAATTAATTTTGATGACAACTTGAAAAATTTCCGGCCGGCCGACAGCAATGTCCTACGTTTGCAGGACAAAATAACCGATTGGCTTGGCGGTTCGACTGCAACGATCCTTTTAATTACAGAGGGAAACACAGAGTTAAAGGTTATGAAAACCAGTGCATCTATATATTCCGCCCTGGATGAATTGCAAAAATCAGGCCAAATCGCCGGCATCAGATCGATCAGCAGGTACATTCCTGCACCCAGCCAGCAGAGAGTCAATCTGGAATTTATCCGACAACATGCCGACAGTTTTGATATCAAACGCATTAAAAAAACGTTCAACCAAGCCCTGGCAAAAAATGGTTTTGAAATTCTGGATCTGTATGATTCGTATTTTGAAAGCCTTTCAAGGGCCGTCTCGGAAAATAAATTTTTTCTGCCTTCAAGTTTACAAGATAAGGAACTGGAACGGGTGTTAAAGATATTTGTTATGCCAAAAGGCAATTCATATAAAACCGTTACCTATATCAGCCCCAACACAGACCTCTGGTCCCGTGCGGATACCGCCCGGTTAAAAGAGATGATCGTTAGCAAACTTGAACAAAGCGGTATCAATAGAAGGTACTATCTTTTGACCGGACCTAATTTGCTCACCGGGGAATTGAAAGGGCTTATCATTGAAAACTTAAAATCCGCCCTATGGCTTGCAGGCCTTTGTATTCTTGCGGTTCTACTCATTTATTATCGCAGCTTCAAACTAGTGTTGTTTGCTATAACGCCCCTTTTAATCGGTTTAGCCTCAATGGCCGGTATCATGACCATTTTTGGTCTCGATTTTAATTTTATCAACTTGATTGTAATTCCCATGATCATGGGCATCGGTATCGATGACGGTGTGCACTTTACCAACACCTATTGCCATTCTGATCATCTTAATATTGCAGAAGACATGTTTCAAACCAGCAGGGCTGTTGTTTTAACATCTCTGACTACCATAGTCAGCTTCGGGTCCATAAGTTTGTCCCACTATCCGGGGCTAAAAAGCATGGGGTATGTGGCTATCATCGGCATCAGTGCCTGTATGATTGCTTCTATTATCGTCCTTCCCGCTATTTTTTCAATCATCCAACGCTCAAACACCCCACCCAGCAGGAATTCATCATTTTAAATGTCTGTTCTTGCAGGATCGAAAATTATTTAAAAGCCACTGTTGTTTTGCTGATCCCGGGGAGCAGGATCTTGCCTTTGGAAAGGCAAAACAATACATCACTAAGCTGTCCAAATAACATTGAAGACCAGCGACCCAGCCGGTCGGAAGGCATTGTATGTCCTGAAATTATGGTTTTCACTGACTTGAAGCCGGCCAGAAATAACATCTTTTCAATGGTTTTTGGTGAAAAATCGTAGAGGTGATACGGGGTGTGGTATAGATCCAGTTTTTTTGACAAAGGCCCCAGAATCTTGACCACCGGTGTTGTATGCGGCCATCGGAGAAGAACATAACCTTCCTGCTTCAAGACTCGATTTATTTCATTTAAAAGGCTCAAGGGATTAAAGACGTGCTCGATAACATATAAAAGTGTAACCACATCAAAAGTATTTGCAGGAAGCCCAAGATTTTCCAGCGGCTCGGGATAGACTTGGACATTCCAATTGCTTTGGGCGTATTCTCGGCCCGTTTGTGACACTTCCAGACCTTGGACATCCCAGCCGCGGGACTTCATTTCCTTTAAAAAAAAGCCGTATCCGCAACCGATATCCAGCAATTTTTTTTCGCCGGTTCTTGATCGAGAAGTAATCAGATTGGCTGATTTGGCTATTATCGGTTTAATCATTGCTTCCCATTTTCTGATATCTTCGGGCGTATCAGATAAATAATCACGGTAATATTCCATTAACATTTGGGGAGTGGGTCGGGGATAAAGGGATACCAGGTTGCAGTTGAGGCAGCGAAGGTATCTCCATTGAGCTTTTTGATGGATTGTACTAAATTCAATAGCATCACACAGGATGCAGGGATTGGTTTCTTGCATGGATAAAAACTGGTGGTTCATCCTGTTTCCGCTACCCGCTTAAGATTGTCAAGAAAATCTTCGACCATCTTGTTGTGTTTGCGTTTGACTTTTAAATTCCAGACCAGTTTTTTTATAAAATCTTTGGGCCGGATAATAATCGTGTGGGTTGCCTTGGTAAATCCATTTTCAGGCTCAAGCTCCCAGATTTCAGTTCCCTCGGCAAAAAATCCGTCTAAAAATTGTAGTCGGATTTTCTTGTATGGAATCATTTCCACTACCTGAGAACGCCAGACCAGTTTAAATATATGATCGATTTTGGTATTAACAAAAGTACCCACCTGGTAGGGTGACAGGGGTTCAAAGGTCACGATGGTACCCTGCGGGCATATGGCGTTGAACGTATCTTGATGGGTCAGAATATGGAATATACGATGTGTTTCAGCCTGGATCAGGCGGGTGTGTTGGTTGATTTCCCCCTCATATTGAGAGTATTTAGCAGAAGTGGCAATATGCTTAGTGGAACATCCAATTACAAGAAACAAAAGCAATATGAAAAACACTGCATGGAAAATCTGATTTGTAATGTTTCGGTACACGTCATTACTCCTCATACAGCCGGTTTTTTCCATCTATGGGTATGTCGATTTTGATACCCGATAGATGTGCGACCATTGGAACCAAATCTACGGTATCTATGGCCTCGGTGATTGTTAGCGACCTATCTGAAAACCTGTAAATCGCCGGACCTGAAAAAATGAATGAAACATAGACATCTTTCGAATAAATACTTCCGTGATGAGCATATTTGCCTTTAGCGGGTGTAAAGTATCCGCCCGGCTTATTGATCAAGATGATGTCTGGTGTGTTATTGCGAACAAAATCCCGCCGGTACATGTAGGCAGCCTTAAGGTTACTTCCCACCAATTCATCTATTTTTGATAACGGATCCAAAGCATGAAGAAAATCATTATGCCGTCGACTTGATTGACGGTATTGGCTCAGATTAAGAAACCAGAAAGGATCTAACTCACCTGATTTGCTTGTTGTTGAAGGAATTTCATCCCGTTCGTTTGGGTATTTTGCTATTAGTACGGCATTTAAATGTTCTTTCATGGTCTGGATATCGATCAGGGTATCCACCACTGGCTTTACGTCTTCAATCAATCGGGGGGGCATCATCCAGTCGGTATTCAATCGATTTTTTACATACAGTACTTTTGTGCTGGCCCCCGGCATAATAATCAGTTCCGCCTTATTTAGTGAATAAGGCCGCCCCATGACCTTAAATCGATCCGCAACACCTTTTTCAAAACTCTTTTCATCGATGTGTGTTTTGATTTGAGTCTGTCCATGGTCGGCAACAAAACAAAAAATTGTATTATCTAACAACTGATTTCTCTGTAAAAAAGTTTTAATTTTTCCTAACTCAGGGTCGAGAATCTTTTTCAAATACCACTTTTGGATCTCATTTATGGACCAGTTGTTTTCTATCATAAACCGTCGGGGATAATGTGTAAAAATGTCCATACCGACAAAATGAACCACCGTAAGATCAGGAATGTCCCCGGTAGATCTCAACTTCCCTTCCAGGCCATCAGTAAAAGAATACATATAGCCCTTTAAAAGCCCGTTGGTCGTTCCCCGGTCAAGATGGGCTCCATCCGGTATCGGATTGAAATTCTGAAGAAGGTTAAGACAAAACGCCTGGCTCCAAAGATGAATGCTTCCTTGAATCCAATCGCGGCTGTCAACCCCCTTTGCCACCGGGGTCACAACAGCCATGGTTGTTTTCCCGGACCTGCGGGCATAGTCGAAAATGGTGTCGGTTTTTGTTTGCCTAAGCATATTGATTATCCCGCGTTGTGAAATTGAATTCAGGGTCTTAACCTTTTGATCCTTTCTGTTAAACCATATGGTTGAGGGAACGCCATGCGTGTTTGGATACATTCCGGTCAAAAGCGTAGTGTTGGCTGGTTTGGACGAGGATGGGATGGAGACGAGGACATTTTCGAAATATATGTATGGATAATCGTTTTTGCGACCCTTGATTATCTCCTTAAAATTTGGAAGCGAGTCCAGGGAATCCATCAAGGTATTACGCTTCAAAGCATCCAAAATAACGACAAAGACTTTTGGCTGTTGGTGTGTTTTTATTTCTACGGTGGAAGTTTGTTTCCAAAGGTTTGCGCATCCGGTTATTGAAAGGAAAACAACAACCAGAAGATAAATGCTAACGGAATTGCTTTTAAAAGAAAATACGTTAACTATTTGACGGTTTAATCGAAAAAGAAAGTAGGATATACTGTACACTGAATTTGACTTTTTCATTGAATCGATATAGCTTACCTGAAAAATCAATAATTGAAATTTATAATGATAAACTCAAAATTGTATATCTATTCATAATAAACTTTTGTTGTAAAGATGTTTTATGACGCAATCTGACTTCACCTGACACAACTTAAGAATAAATTGAAATTTCGTCCGTACAGTTTGATGAAGCATTCGATGCAGAAAGTTTATTATGCTCGGTTAAATCGTATGCAGATTTGCTCGGTTTATAAGGACAGGAGGAATCAAACTTTGAAGAAATTTTTTTACCGGGCCTTGTATCCTTTGACACGCCCTTTATACTTTATCTCCCTGATATTTAACACAATTATGGCATGTCTGGTCGCTATGATCATTTCTCAATTCGAACGCAAAGGAAGTTTAGCTCACTATGTCGGCAAGTTCTGGTCTCTGCTCAATATTTTTCTCTCAGGCACACAGTTAACGATAAAAGGTAAGAAAAAAATTAACAAAAACCTTTCCTACATTGTCATGTCAAATCATCAGAGCCTGTTCGATGTTTGGGCCCTGATCGGCAAAATTCCCCTTCAGCTCCGCTGGGTAGTCAAATCGGAGATTAGGGAAATACCAATCTTTGGTTATACCCTTGAAAGAATAGGACATGTATATATTGATAGAAAAAACCGGGAGAGAGCATCTAACAGCCTCGAAGCAGCTTCCAGAAAGATTAAAGAGGGAACATCTGTAATTATTTTCCCTGAGGGAACAAGAAGTGAAGACGGACATCTGCTGAAATTCCGGATGGGTGGGGCGATTATTGCCCTCAAGTCGGGAATTCCCATTTTGCCGGTTACCGTAAACGGAAGCCGGTTTGTACTCCCTAAAAACACCTTAGCGCTGATGCCCGGTAAGATTGAAATCGTTGTCGGCGATGTGATTGACCCCAGCGGATATGATGAGAACTATAAATATGAGCTAATGGAAAAAATAAGGTCGGCCATCGAAAAAAATCTTGATTTGGAGTATGGCAATTTCACCTGAGTTTGGGAGTTTTAAAATGTTCAGGTTGTTAATAAAAAGAACCCTTAAACGAGTGTTGAAAAGATAAATGCGCAGACACATTCTAGATAGTCCGGTTTCATATTATGCCACATTTTTGGTTGTCCGTTGCCTACCCCTCAACCTGTGCCGGTTGTTAGGAAAAGTGACGACCTTAATCATCTATGCTTTCTCAAAAAAAGATCGTAAAGGACTTGCTGTCAATCTTTCCACTGCCTTGAACAGGCCGGTTACCGATCCTATTGTCAGAAGGACAGTCCGTCAGGTTTTTTCAAACTATGGACGTTATATGATCGACTTTTTTTTTATTGCCCCAACTCCCACCCCATAAAGTCAAGGATTTTTTTGCGGATATCAAAGGTGAGGAAATTCTTAAAAACGCTATGACCAAGGGAAGAGGGGCTATTTTGCTGTCGGCGCATGTGGGCAACTGGGAAGTCGGCGGCAGCCTGCTGCGAACGCAAAATTACCCTCTGGCAGTAGTGGCTATGACACATAATACAGCCGCCACAAATGCTCTGGTCAATCGTCTCAGGCAAGATAAAGGTATCAGCGTGATTCAGATCGATCAATCCCCCTTTTCTGGAATTGAAGTCCTGCGCCACCTTTCTAATAATGGGATCGTAGCAATGGTCGGTGATCGTGATTATTTAGGCACGGGTCGAGAGATAAAATTTTTGGGTAAAAACGTAAAATTTCCGGTTGGACCCGTTATCCTGGCCATGATTTCAAGGGCCGCCCTCATTCCGGCATTTGTTTTACAACAATCGGATGGCAGATATTTTGGTGTACTTGAGGAAGCCATACCTCTGACTGATGAAGGGGACCGTGATAAAGCTATAAAAGAGAACCTGGAGATGACAGCAAGAATATTCGAAAAATATATCCGCAGATACCCAGATCAGTGGTATTGCCCTGATCCCTTCGAAAATTCCTATACTCCGAGGGCAGCATGATGAAACTCGTGTTGATTGCTCCTAAATGGCCGGAGAATAGCCTTTGGGGGCAAATCTATTTTCGTTTCCCTTATCTCGCTTTGACAAATCTGGCTGCCTTGGCCGGAGAGGACTGGAAAATATCAATACTCGATGAAAACGTTGAACCAATTGATTTTTCGGCGTTTCCGGATCTTGTGGCAATTTCCATCATGACCCCCTTGGCCAAAAGAGGCTATGAAATTGCCGATTCATTCAGAAAAAAGGGAGTGCCGGTTGTGTTGGGCGGTATTCACCCGACCATGATGAGCACTGAAGCTAAGACTCATGCAAATGCTGTTGTGCTGGGCGAAGCAGAGGAAATATGGCCTCAGCTCCTGGATGATTTTAAACGGGGAAACTTAAAATCATTTTATAAACACGAAAAGGTATGCAACCTTAACGGTCTTCCAATTCCCAAAAGAGATCTTCTGAATCGAAAGGCGTATTTTTTTGTCAACACAATTCAAACGACCCGTGGCTGTCCGTTTAACTGTGATTTTTGTTCCGTTACAACCTTTTTTGGCCAATCTTACCGCACCAGGCCGGTGGAGGACGTTATACATGAGATTGACCAAATGGAGTCCGGCTTTCTGTTTTTTGTTGATGATAACATTGCTGGATCCTCTACGTACGCAAAAAAACTTTTCAGGGCACTTATTCCATTGAATATTAAATGGTTCAGCCAGGCCTCTCTCAGTATTGTAAAGGACCGGGAACTTTTAGATCTGGCACGACAGAGCGGTTGTAAAGGGCTTTTTATCGGCTTTGAATCCTTGTCCCAGGAAAGTATAAAAGCAATGGGAAAATCAATTAACCACGTGGATAAATATAAAGAAGCCATTAAGAGAGTTCATGACTACGGTATCGGAATCCAAGGTTCATTTATTTTTGGAACGGATTACGATGATGCGTCTGTATTCTCGGATGTACTTCGTTTTATAGAAAGAACCCATCTTGAAGCTGTGATTTTTTCAATCCTGACTCCATTCCCGGGGACACGGCTATACCAAAAAATGTTACAGGAAAACAGGCTACTTCATACCGACTGGGAAAAATACGATATGAATCATGTTGTCTATCAGCCCCGAAAAATGACCCCCAAAAAGTTACAGGAAGGATTCAACTGGGCTTACAAGAGACTATATGGATACCGGTCTATTTTTAAAAGGCTGTTTCCTTTCAGCCGCAGCGGTCTTTTTTTTAGCATACAGAATTACGGCTTCAGGCAGGCCTGGAAAAAAACTTTCAAGGAGCTGAAATGAAGCGCTCTTTCTTAAAGCAACATTCCGTACATGTATTCATTGCCTTGTATGTGTTCCTGCTGCCTCTACAGTCATTTTCATCTGAAAAAAAACCTGAACCGGATTTAAAACTTGACCGAGTAATCAAACGTATCAAGGCAAAGGTAAAAAGCCTAAAGACCGTTATCGCAAAATACAAGCAGATCAAAAAAACATACTTGCTGCATGAGCCATTGCATTCAGAAGGTCTGATCTACTATGATTCTTCAGGAAAGCTGCTTATGAAAGTCACCAGCCCTTCACCCTTTCTAATCCTTTTTAAAAATAACACTTTTTTAGTCTATTATCCTGAAATTTCAAAGGCCGAAGAAAGATATGTCGGAAATGTTGAAAATATAATCGGGAAATACCTCGGCATCGGTCAGCCTGTTGAGGCTTTAAAGGAACAGTATGAAATTCAGCCTGCCACAAAGACAAATTCAGGTGGATACTATCTGAAAATGATACCCCAAAAACAGGCCGTCGCTAAGCATATCGACAGTATAGAAGTCTTCGTAAACCCGGAAACCTGGCTTCCTGAACAAATTGTTTTTACGGAAGTCAAAGGAGACCAAACAACATTATGGCTGCAGTTTATCTCCATAAATCAACCTTTGCCGCCCGGTATTTTTTCGATCGCGTTGCCGGACAAAAGAAGAGATGACGACGAGGATCGTTAATGAATAAGTCTGTTGTTTATTTATACCCGGGACAGGGAGCGCAACTCGTCGGTATGGGTTTGGATTTATATCAAAACTATCCAATTGCCCGGCAAATATTTAATCAAGCGGATGAAACTTTGGGCTTTGCCTTAAGTCGACTTTGTTTCAAGGGGCCTCAAGAGGAGCTGAACCGCGATCTAAATGCTCAATTGGCTGTTTACACTGTCAGCTGTATTTTAACAGAAATACTACGCGACAATAATATCCTCCCTGATAGGGTCTCCGGCTACAGCTCCGGTTTCTATGCAGCAGCTTATGCAGCGGACTGCTTTGATTTTTCCTATGGCCTTTATCTTGTAAAACGAGCCGGTGAAATTCTTCTGGAAGAAGGTCACAAAATAACCGGTGGCATGGCTGTAATTTTCGGACTCTCGCCTGAAAAGGTTAAATATATCTGCCGACAGGTCGGCAATGTTGAAGTTGCTATTCTGAATACTCCCCGTCAGATTATCATTTCTGGTATTAGCTCATCGATTAATGAAGCCATGGATCTTTCTCTCAAGGAAGGTGCTTTAGACGTTTATCCATTATCTGTCGCGACTGCTTACCATTCAAAATTTATGAAACAAAGTGGCAAACGTTTTTTTAGTGAAATAAACGAGAAGCATCTCAAAGATCCACAAATCCTCGTAATGTCATACTTTTCTTTCGATTGGATCCTTGGCAAGAAAGATTTGAAAAAGATAATGGCTGTTCAGTTAAGCGGCCCTGTATTGTGGGTTGATTTGATAAAAGAGATAAGCAATAATAGAAATAGATTGCTGCTTGAAGTTGGACCAGGTGCTGTTATTTTCAGAACCGTAAAGTGGATCGATAGGAATATTGAAATGATGACCACTGGTTCTACAGAAGGATTGAACGCGGTTATAGAAAAGCTTAAAAAGGTAAACACCTAAATGGTACTATGGTAATGACCGACCAGCCGTCATACGATGTTTCGGTAATAAAAGAGATTCTTCCCCATCGTGACCCTTTTCTCTTTGTGGACAGGGTTATGAAAATTGGCAATGGAGATAATATTGTTGCTGAGAAAGATCTTTCTCCTGATGAATGGTTTTTTTCCGGTCATTTCCCTGGGAGGCCGATTGTGCCAGGAGTTATTGTTTCCGAGGCCTTGGCGCAGACAAGTGGGCTATTACTGGGCTTGACAGAAAAAGCAAAAGATCAGGAAGAGTCTAACCTGTTTATGGCTAATTTAACAATTAAGTTTTTTACACCTGCAACACCTGGTGAAACGCTCAGGCTAACTGCAATTCTTAAGAAAGCATATGGCAAAATGTTCCTTTTTGAGGTCGATGCTCACGTGTCTAATCGCCGAATTGCTAAAGGGACACTGGTGTTGGCTGGAAAATAGATAAAGGTAATACACCATCAATAATGCATTTAGCTTATTGATGATTAGCCAATATTTTATGTAATATTCATAATAAATGCGTTTTCAGAGATCTGATCAACCGCCAACACCGAAGAAAAGTTGCCCTCTCTAGCAGATTGTTTTTGAAAAAGAGGTCGGCTATCCATACCTAAAAACCACTTTCCAAAATAGCAATAGGTTTAAGTTAAAAGTTAAAGCCTGTTCCTGTATTCCACAATGAATTGATATAAAAATATCAATTATAATTATTAGGAAATAAGGTGAGAAATGAAGAAGAATGGCATTTGCCAGTTCTATAATTACACCATTGGTATTAAAGTTCGAATAAAAGAGTTTCTAAATATGACGCTTACTAAATCTGATGTTGACGTTCCTTATACAATGGCTATCTATACGGAAATCGCGAAAAAGACTCATTCAGGAAAGGAATAGTAAACTGTTAAAAGTCATTTACAAAAAATCAATGCTCTTAATATAGAAAATATCCTCCTTGAGGATCTTTCCGGCTAAAAAGGAAGATTTTTTGAATTAATTGCTTAAATCGAGTTTTACATCATAAAGATGAGTAGGAGGAAGCCCGATGAGAAACAAGGTGATAATCGGTTTGTTATTGATGATGCTTGGTGTTTCAGCGACGGCTTTTGCAGGGGACCATCCTCCGTCTACAATTAAATGCTCTATGGATTTTACCCTCAAGGGATGGTCCATCTTCTACAAAACAGCCGAAGGTAGCGGTCAGGTTACCTGCAGCAACGGCCAGCACACTAAGGTGAAGATCAATGTCACCGGTGGCGGTCTCAGTTTTGGGACTATAGAAATCCTTGATGGAGAAGGCACGTTTTACGAGGTTACGAACATCGATGAGATCTTCGGCGGATATGTGGCGGCGGAAGCTCATGCAGGCGCCGGCAAGTCGACTCAGGTCTCGGTGTACACTAAGGGTAATATTTCCCTGAAATTAACCGGAACCGGTCGAGGAATTAACATTGGTTTCGACTTAGGTAGGCTCAAGATCTCGAAATAAAAAAATTTGATGTCGGTAACCGCTGGATAAAAAACATTTCAAGAAATATTTTAAACCGCATTCGTCCTGATGACATCGCATTGTTTAATGATATCAGACAGAAAAATGAGCGTTTAACTCTGCACTGGTTAAATGAAATCGAACTCGTTCTTGTGGGCCTAAAAGATAAAGGTCTATCGGTTCTTCCTCTGTCTGATATTATCAGGAAGCCGGTTATGATCCCGATTGTTAATGGACGAAAGGTTGAAAGGTAACGAGATCTATCTTTAAATACCAACAAAATCATACCAGATACGTGTTAAAAAAGGGCGAAAAAGATCATGTTGGTTGACTGATGATTATCTTGCATACCAAACAGGTGGAAGAATTGCTTGATAATATAGCCCTACAGTGTATTATCCGAAGAATTAGTCATATAAACCCGATCGGAAGAAAAGATTAAATGCTAAGCTGTAAAGAGTCGATAGCTTAGCATAAATCCCATGAAAGGGATCCGAACATGTTTAAATATTTGAACAATACTTTCTTCCTATTTTTATTTATAACAATAATCATTTCTACTTTATTGTCAGGATGTGTTTATACTAAAGTAAGAGTCCCTCTTGATATCGACACGTATAAGACACAGCTTGGTTCAAAAATAGGGGAGTCACATGCCTACTCTATCGCCTGGTTGTTCTTTTGGGGCGACGCTGGCACTGCAGCTGCTGCAAAGGACGGCGATATAAAAACAATTAACCATTTGGATAAGGAATACTTCGTAATTTTGTTTGGACTATATTCTCGTCAAACAACAATTGCATATGGGGATTAGAAATTTATGCATAGAATTTCCCTTTTATTCTTTATTTGTTTATTTTATGCAATATTTTCTGGCTGTATGCAAGGTTTCATATATACCAATGCCACGGTCCCATTGGTTATAAACATGAACAATACTCCTGTTGGGAATAAATCTGCAGCAATTAGCAGCAAGAAATTAAAGGAACCTATTAGTGGTGTAGGTTTAAGTGCGGAGTGGAACAGCAGGGCTATAGGCGATGCAGCCAAACGCTCCGGTTTGACTCAAATTAATTTTGCAGATATGCATACATTCAGTCTCTTTGGAGGGATATGGAAGAAACAAACTGTTCATGTCTGGGGTGAACAGTGATCAGATCCTTCTGGATCTCAATGAAATGTTTTAGGCAGGGTCCATTGGCTCTGCCTTTCAATTTTCGGTGTCCACATGTTACGATTTCGTTATGAAATCATCAACACCAAACCGTTGATAGCTGCAATAAGATCCAAATATCAATTCATTGAATTTGTGTGATAACCATATCATATCTGAAATTGGGCAGCTTTGTAAGTTCTGCTATGTATCCGTCATTGTAAATGTCAGTTCAGTAGTTGTGATATCGTTTTCAAAAAGGGGGCAAATCCATCCACAGAATCCACCCCTAAATTTACGAATTCCTTTAGTAATAACATTCTTCAATAAATTTGCCTTCATCTAAATATTATAAATGTAATTGTATAGATCTACGGTTATCAAGATTTCTACAAATTTGATGGTGAATTAAGATCCCTTTTCATTATTTGACACACAAGCTGCCTCTTACTATAATCCTATGACCATACAGGAAATTCTTGGAGTTGTATTTAAGGGAGCAATTCAATATGTGCGAATTCTGTGTAAAACACGGTGATGGCAAGAAGTGGTATCTTGCAATGGAGAACTACTCATGGGAGCTACTCCACCAACAGGACCGCATTGGGTATATGAGTTATTTCGCAAATACTTTCGAAGAACGGATTCCCAGAAGCCTATCGCAGCTGGAGAAGCTCTCCCGTACGCCGTTTCGCAATATAGCAAAACTTTTTCTCACACGATCACAGAAGCGGGATCACTTTGGTCAAATCGTCCCATTGGAGGATATGGAGAAAATTCTTTCTCAGATGGATGGAATTTTTCGGCTCTCGTGTCCATGCCGCCGGGTGACCACGGGGCAGAAGAACGCACGATACTGTTACGCCTTAACGGCTGACCCACAGCTGGCTGCTGAAGTTGACAACTCTTTCAACCTCGAGGTCATCACATCTTCCGAGGCAACCGAATCGATACGCACCTTGGATAAAGAAGGCTTGTTTCACTCCATCTGGACGTTCAAAACCCCGTATATTGGTACGGTATGCAATTGTGACCAGGATTGCATCGCTTATCGTATTACCTACTCACGCAGCTACTACCAGGCAATGTTTCGAGGTGAGTATGTCGGGCGGGTGGATCTCGACGCATGCAATGGGTGCCGGAATTGCATGCG
>PVMS01136331.1_pt1 | contig 32860 bp, 42 predicted proteins | sample 1853461 | NCBI WGS metagenome assembly PVMS01 (sample SAMN08582032, study PRJNA380276) | Marine sediment metagenome, whole genome shotgun sequencing project. | isolation source: ocean sediment barecode stripped | collected 2017
TAGATAGATAGGGATTCCTGTTCCAAAACCGGCAACTACTAATACAACCCATGCCAAGCGGATCCATAAAGTATCTACACCAAAATAATGTGCTATACCGGATGAAACACCACCCAAAAATTTGTCTTCGCCATCTCTAAATAATTTTTTTGATGATGATCTTGGGCGGTATTTTGGTTCATCTTCAAATATTTCTTCATCTACCAGATAATCTTCCGGTTTCCCCATTATCTTAGTGATTTCATCAATGTCGTTTTCATTAACAACCTGACGTGCGTCTTTAATTCTTTCTGAAAGTAATTCTCCGATTCTGAGTTCAATATCATTTAAAATTTCATCTCGTCCTTGAGGATCATCACTTAAAGATCGTCTAATGGCATCTAAATAAAGTTTCAGTTTTTGATAAGCTAATTCATCAATATGAAAGAAGATACCTCCTAAATTTATATTTATTGTCTTGTTCATTTTTTTGTTGGTTTATTGGTAGTTACTAAGTTTACTGCTTGTACAAGGTCACTCCAAGTTGTGTTTAATTCTTTTAAAAATAATTTCCCTGTTTCTGTTAAGGCATAATATTTTCTCGGTGGTCCGGATGTTGATTCTTCCCAACGATAGCTGAGTAAACCAGCATTTTTCAATCTAGTTAATAAAGGATAAACGGTTCCTTCAACAACTAATAACTTTGCATCTTTTAGTAGCGATAGAATTTCGGAAGTATATGCATCTCCATGTTGTAAAATTGAAAGTATGCAAAATTCCAATACTCCTTTTCGCATTTGTGCCTTTGTGTTTTCTATCTTCATAAGTTAAGATTTAATAGGTTAAAAATCCAATAGTTATTTAATGAATTCTATGGTGAATGGATAATCATAAGGTTCTCCATTGTTTGCTTTAATACTTGCCGAAATAATTAAAATGAATTTTAAAATTATGGCAGGTATAATGCCTAATACAATTGCTATAATTCCCAGGCCTAAAGTTAATATGGCAATTGGTACGAATAATATTGCTAATAAAATGCAATAAAGAATTATACTAAGCTGAAAATTTACAGCCGCCTTCCCATGTGCATCAATAAAAGCGCTTTCATTTTTCTTAGCCGACCACAAAACTAGTGGTGCAATGATATTTCCAAAAGGGAAAAACCAACCTGCAAAACCACTTAAGTGTGTGATAGAACTGTAATTTTTATCGTTTTGAGTAATCATAATTATTTGTTTTTTATTAGTTTCTTATGCAAATATATGGATAAAAGATAGTAGTATGCAAGACCTAGTACTATTATTTAACAATTATTTAACAAAAAAATTTATTTTTACGCTCAATATTTTTAATTATCTTGTGACGAACTAATAGTCTAAAAAATGGAGGTAACGGTAAAAAAAATGAGTAGATTCTTAATGTTTAAGCTGCCTTCAGCATATTTGTGCGGTGTTAAACTGAAAGAACTTGATAATACAAAAGCAATAGTAAAAGTAACTTATAGGTGGATAAATCAAAATCCGTTTAATTCTATGTATTTCGCAGTACAATCAATGGCCGCTGAGCTTTCTACGGGTGCAATAGTAATAAAAAAGATTCAGGAAAGTGGTAAAAAGATATCTATGCTAGTGACAAATCATAAAGGAGCTTTTACAAAGAAAGCAATAGGTAGAATTACCTTTACATGTAAAGATGGAAGTCTAATTGATAAAGCTATAAAGCAAACAAGTGAAACAGGGGAAGGGCAAATGATTGTGATGAGATCAGTTGGTGTTGATGAGGCAGGAGAGCAAGTTTCAGCATATGAATTTGAATGGAGTATAAGATTAAAAACAAACAATAAATAAGCAAAAGTTAAAATTGACTAACTTAAAAAAATATATAAACCAGCAATTATGAACGCACATGAAATAGATTATCACATTTATGGTGAAGAAATGCAATATGTTGAAGTTGAATTAGATCCCGAAGAAGGGGTTGTGGCCGAATCAGGGAGTTTTATGATGATGAATGATGGTGTTAAAATGGATACTATTTTCGGAGATGGATCTAATCAGGATGAAGGCATCTTAGGAAAACTGTTTTCAGCAGGGAAAAGGTTGTTAACGGGTGAAAGTTTATTCATGACGGTTTTCTCGAATACAGGAATGGGAAAAAAGAAAGTTTCGTTTGCAGCACCGTATCCAGGACAAATAATTCCAATTGATTTAAGCGAACTGGGGGGGAAATTTATTTGTCAGAAAGATGCTTTTTTATGTTCTGCGAAGGGGGTATCCATTGGAATAGAGTTTTCAAAAAGGTTGGGAAGAGGACTCTTTGGAGGTGAAGGATTTATAATGCAAAAATTAGAAGGTGATGGAATGGCATTTGTACATGCAGGAGGAAATATGTCGAAAAAGAAATTGCAGGCAGGAGAGATCCTTAAAGTTGATACGGGTTGTGTTGTGGGCTTTACGAAAGATGTAGATTATGATATTGAGTTTGTCGGAGGAATTAAAAATACAATTTTTGGTGGAGAAGGATTGTTTTTTGCCACATTGCGTGGCCCTGGTACAGTTTATGTGCAATCCTTGCCATTTAGCAGACTTGCTGGAAGAATATTGGCTTTAGCTCCAAAAATAGGCAATAAAACTAGAGGCGAAGGAAGCCTTTTAGGAGGTATTGGTGATCTCCTCGATGGTGATAATAGGATTTAAGAAATTCTATTCAAAAAGTAGTTTAGTTTTAGATTTAAAATTCTAATGTTTCCAATTCTTTGTAATTTTTTGTCAGTTTTTTTAATAATATTCCATAAATAATTCGGTAGTAAAGCCAAAGTAAACCACAAACTACAAAAAATGTAATTACCTGAGAAATAAATATTATTGTTAAAAATTTATCATTATCTATTAAACTACTGGCAGGTTTAAAAGTATCAATTAACAAATCAGTATTTGAAAATAAAATTGTATTTAATGTTATAGATAAGATTGCATATAAAATAAGATTGTAATACACATAATAATTTACGGTCTTACGAGTATTGATAATCCTTTTCATTAGTAAGCTAGTACTTTCAATGACTGAAATGGCCGAATAATTTTTATAAAAAAAGTAGATAAATATGATTATAACGACATAATGTAAAACTTGAGTAATTACTAAAAAGGTGTTTAAATGGAACTTTTCATAAATTTCCAAATAACTTTCAGGTATAAATAAATTTAACAATCCCCAAAAAGCAAATTCCGCAATACAAATTACTAAAATCCACTTTACAACAGAAGTAGACTTTTTATGAATCATTTTATAAATTTCATCAAACGTTAGTTTTGGATATTCCGCGTCTTGTCTTTTCCAGTCTTTTTTTAATAAATCTAGCTCATCCATAATCAAGGATTTAATATTTTTTTTAATCGAGTTTTAATTCTGTTCATCTTCACACGGGCATTCACTTCAGTAATACCTAAAGTTTCAGATATTTCTCTGTAATTTTTATCTTCCAAGTACAAGAAAATCAGACCTTTTTCGATGTCTGATAATTGGTAAATAGCTTTGTACATTAATTTTAACTGCTCTTCTTCAGAATCATCGTATTCAGTCGATTCAATTCGATGTAGTACATTGTCAAAATCTTGAGTTTTTATGGTTCTCTTTGATTTTCTATACAATGTGATAGCGGTATTTAACCCTATTCTATACATCCATGTACTTAACTTTGAATCGCCTCTAAATTTGGGGTAAGCTTTCCAAAGCTGAATTGCAATTTCTTGAAACAAATCGTTGTGAGCTTCTTGATTAATGGTATATATCCTACAAACTTTATGTATAATATTCTGATTTTGTTGAATCTCAGATATAAATTTATGTTTCAGTTCTTCAGTCACAAGGAATGTTTAGTTTCAAGTAATAAGTGTGGGTAATATAGGAAATGTTACAGTATTGACTGTAAAAATAAAAAAAGCAACTAGATTAAGTTGCTTTAGTATATTAAAATAATGATTGTTATTGTTCGTTTTTCTTGATGTTTTGAATAAACTCATGAAGTTCCATACCGTATTTAGAGGCTTTTACTTTTTTAGATAAAGAGCTGTTAACTGTATCCAGATACATAATATTTGCGTTATACAGCTCCGTTAAAGCTAAATAAGGAGCAACTTCATTTTTAGGATGATTGATAGCAAAATTTATAGTAAACAAGTATCTTCTTCTTATTAAACCATCCTTTTCTTTTTCAATTTTTGCTATTAAAGCAGTGTCATTTTCCTTCCGTGCCTCAAATGTTTCTTTTAATAAATCTAATAGTTTCCCATTAAATTTTCGGGACATGGCCTGATGTTCTTCTAATATTTTTTGGTTTTCAGAACCAGAAATTTTTGCTGCAAATGCAAACTTTGAAAGTTTGGATGAAATTGTAATTTCACCTTTTTCACCAAAAAAATGAATCACTTTACCTTCAATATTATCTAATTGAAGAAAATATATTTCAGGACTTATAACATCATCAACCAGAGTAAAATTGCTTAGTCCATTGAGTTGTACAGAATCTACTGATACCAACACAGAATCTTTCATTTTTTGTAAATAAAGCGTCCCTTTTTTTAATCCATCAATAGTTCCGTTCACAACCATGTTTCCGGTCTTGTTTTTACCACAGGAAAATAGTAGACTTATTATAACAAAAGAGATAATTATTTTTTTCATTTATTTTAGTTTGACGTACAAATATCTTACTTTTATTTGACTTTAGAAATTATTTTAGGGAGCAACTAATCGCATTAATTCGGCAGTTAACATGGCTCCATAAGTCCCAACCACATAACCCAAAACAGCTAATAAAACTCCAACAGTGGCTAATGAAGGATGAAATGCCGCAGCTACAACAGGAGCAGAGGCTGCACCTCCAACATTTGCCTGACTTCCAACTGCTAAGAAAAAGTATGGAGCTCTAATAAGTTTAGCAACAAAAACGAGTAAAATCACGTGCACAGTCATCCAAACAATTCCTATTACAATCAACCCCGGATTATCTAAAATTTTACTCAAGTCCATTTTCATGCCAATGGTAGCAACCAAGATGTAAATAAAAACACTTCCAATTTTACTGGCACCTGCACCCTCATATTTTTTAAATTTTGTAAATGAAAGTACAATACCAATAATAGTAGCAATACTGATCATCCAAAAAAATTGATTACCAAATGATGATAACGGTGAACTTTTGTCACTGACCACTTCAAAATTATCAAGTAAAAAGCTTGAAATTATGTTAGCACCTAAATGAGAAACACCTACAATGGTAAAAGCAATTGATAAAATAATAATTAAATCAGACAATGAAGGATTTCTGGATATTTTAGAGGCATAAGAGGAAACCGTTTCTTTTAATTTTTCGATGGCAGAAGTGTCAGATTTCAACCACTTATCAATTTTTTCAGATTTTCCAACACCTATTAATATAATTGCCATCCATAGGTTTGCAACAACGATATCAACTAGCACCATTCCTCCATATTTTTTTGGATTGTATTCGTATATTTCAAGCATGGCGGCTTGGTTGGCACCTCCACCAATCCAGCTTCCGGCCAAGGTGGCTAACCCACGCCAAACAGCATCAGGTCCGGCGCCACCAACAGTTTCAGGAGATATCGCTGAAATTATGAGCACCGCAATTGGACCACCAATAATTATTCCTACAGTTCCCGTTAAAAACATGATCAAGGCCTTTGGCCCTAAATCAAATACTGCCTTAAGGTCAATACTTAAAGTCATTAGAATCAATGCTGCGGGTAATAAAAACCGGCTTGCTACATAATATAAATTTGATTCATGTTTTACAATTTCTCCTGTTTCATTAATGGTTTCCCAATCGGGAGCAATTATTCCGGCTGAAGTAAAAATTGCAGGTAATAAGTATGCCATTAATAGGGCAGGAACAATTTTATAAAACTTTATCCATGATTTATTCTTACTGATGGAAGTATAAAAAACAAAGCCAAGAGTTAGCATTAAAATTCCAAAAACAATGGTGTCTTGTGTAATAATTGGTGTAGTGTCCATTTAAGATTTAAATTTCGGCTAATTTAACAATTTTTTTATGACTAGAAACTTAATAAAAGAGTAATTGGATCCTAATATTCATTATCTCAAATTTTACATGAGTAATTTAAATTAATATGCCATTTGTGCGAGTTATTCGGTTCTAAAATTTGCAAACCTATTTTATTATTAAAACAATTTCCGACACAAGTCATAGGTTCGATAGCAATACCGCTTCTTGATGGAGGTGTATACACTTGTAAAAAACTATTTGGTGATTTTGATGAAAAATCTAAATTCATATTATATTCATGAGTTTTTAATGAAGCTTCAGATTTTTTTATAATAAAACAATCATCTAAAAGTAATTCTTTAACCAATAGGGGAGTCGAATAATTTAATGGAATTTTTCGTTCGGGTACCAGGTTTTTATTTAATAAAAATTGGTATTCAGATTGAAAATCCAATAAGCTCTCGCTTAAATTTGTGGTATTGAAGTAAGGATGCCAACCAATTCCAAATGGAAATTCAGTGTTTCCATTATTCGAAACAGTGAATTCAATTATTAATTTTTTAGGAGTAAAAGTGTAGGTTATAATGAGATGATAAGAGAATGGAAACCCTTTTGCACCATTATCTGAATAAAAAAACGTTACAATGGCTTTTTTTTCTGTAATTTCTTGAGGTTGAAATGAAAAAATTTTATTGTGGATATGTCCATGCAATGAATTGTTAGCACCAGTTTCATTACAATCTAATTCGTAATTTACATTGTTAAAAGAATATTTACCATTTGGAATCCTACCAGGAAACGGAAATAAAAAGGAGGAATTGTATCTTTGTTTGTAAGTATTCAATCCTTCATTATTATTTTCAATTCCATCAATAATTTCAACACCATGCGATGATAATTTTTGTAAAGAGGCTCCTAAATTTGGGTAAATGATACTGTAGAAATCTAATTTTTCATTTTTAATAATAACTTGATTAAGATCAGGATTTGGATTGTTAATTTCTTCGAAAATATACATTTAATCTTCAGATTTAGGGTTTTTTGGTAATCGTTTGGCATCTTTTAAGCATTTGTTCAACATCCACTCTAACTGACCGTTAGTGGATCGAAATTCATCTGAAGCCCATTTTTCAACTGCTTTAAGTATGTCTTCATTAATTCTCAATGCAAATGCTTTTTTCTTTGCCATTTTAAATAACTATTATTTTTTTGATCTTTTTATACTACCTGCAGCAAAAACCAAACCAACCCCTATACCAATTACTGTTCCAATAGCAACACCTAGTCCAATTGCCTTTAATAAGTTGTTTGATTTCTTCAAAATTAAATTTTGATTTTGGCTTTATAATTATCTATAACTCTCTGAATTTTTGACTTTTTTTGAGTTCCAATTAAAATTTTTTTTCCGTTTTTTAATTCAATTTGTAACCCTATATCTCCATGTGTATTGTAAGCTCGTCCGATTTTCTTTCTAAAACCATTTTTAAATCCCCAACCACCATATTCAAATATAGCGTTGTACTGTCTCACATAACAGCTTGATATTTCATTCCAGGCAATTAATTTGTAAGAAAAATGAATGGGATAAAATTGAAAATGAATTCCCTTTTCGTCAATCCGCGTTTTTAGATTTAATTTGAAGATAAACAAGGCTACTAATATCAGTATAATAAAGCCACCAAATGCTATAATTTTTTCTCCTGCATTATTTTGACTGATATTTTCCCAATCATTCACAATGGATATTCCAATAGCAATGAAAGCTACTGATAATCCAACAAGAACCAATGGTTTGGTCATTCTTTGCTCTTCAAGAAAAATTTTCATTTTTTTGTTACATCCTGTTTTTGTCCCGTTCTAAAATAACTTTTGAAAAATCTCCATGACCATTACTAATAGCGCTCGAAATTTCCCAACCATCTCTTGCAAATTGGTTGAGGACATCTTCGAAATCGGGGTCTTTTTTCCAAAATCCTTTTTTAATTACTTTATATTCTTTCATGTTACCTGTTTTTATCTCGTTCAAGTACTGCTTTTCTAATATTACCGGATTGGTCAAAAGAAACATTGATAACTCGCCATCCCTGTGACCCAAATTTGTTAAAGATATCTTCAAAAGTTTTATCTTTATAATTCCACATACTATCGGGTTTTACAATTTTATATTCTTTCATTTTTAAGGTTTTAAATAATTAAACTAGATGAAACTAGTATTAAAATAAACAGTACGATATACATTATATAATAAATCATGATTAATGGCTTAATGTTCCTGCATTAACAATGGGTGTAGCATCTTTATCTGAGCAAAGAATAACCATTAAATTACTTACCATTGCTGCTTTGCGCTCTTCATCCAACTCAACAATTTCTTTCTTACTTAGCTCTTCCAAAGCCATTTCAACCATACTTACAGCACCTTCAACAATTTTATGTCGTGCGGCAATGATTGCAGTGGCTTGTTGACGCTTTAACATTGCATTTGCAATTTCTTGAGCGTATGCTAAATATCCAATACGCGCTTCTAAAACTTCTATACCAGCCATTTTAAGGCGTTCTGAAAGCTCTTTCTCTAAAGCTTCACTAACTTCATTAACGCTTGCTCTTAATGTAATTTCTTCATCCTCGCCATCATCTTCAAAATTATCATAAGGATATAAACTGGCTAATTTTCTGACTGCGGCGTCAGATTGCACACGTACAAAGTTTTCGTAGTTATCCACATCAAATGCAGCTTTAAATGTATTTTTAACTTTCCAAACTAAAATGGTACTGATCATAATTGGATTTCCCAGTTTGTCGTTTACTTTTACACGTTCACTATCAAAGTTACTTGCTCTCAAAGAAATTCCTCTTTTACGGTATAAAGGATTTCCCCAATAAAAACCATTTTCTTTAACAGTACCAATGTATTTACCAAAAAGTAACAGCACTTTGGATGTGTTGGGGTTTACCAGAAAGAAACCCGGTAAAATAATGATTGTTAAAATTATCAGAGGTATGAACAATCTGAAAATGGAATTAACTACACTAAATATGTCAGCGGCGATCAACAGAATTAACAGGAACAGCATAAAATAACCATTCGATACTTTTATTATTTTTTCTTGCTTCATAATTATAAATTTAAAATGATATTAAAATGATATCACAAAGATATATAATATTTTTGGTAATATCCAAATTTTTAACAAACTTTATTTTTATCTTAGCTGAAAATTATAAAAAATGAATTCCATTAAATCAATTTGTCTTATTGTCATTATTTTTGTTACCTTTTTTCAAGGAAATGCAGCTGAATATGACTGGGGAAAAACAGGACATAGAACTATAGGTAAAATAGCCGAAGGGTATTTAAAAGGAAAGACCAAACGTAAAATAGCGGAACTTTTAAATGGACAAAGTTTAGCATTGGTTTCAACTTTTGGAGACGATATAAAGTCTGACAAACAATATGATAAATTTTATACATGGCATTATATAAATATGCCTTTCAGGGTTAAATATGAAGATTCTGAAAAGAATCCAAAAGGCGATTTGGTTTCCGGAATTGCAACTTGTAAAAAAATCATCCTTGATAAAAATGCTTCAAAGGATGAAAAAATATTTTATTTAAAATTATTGGTTCATTTAATTGGTGATTTACATCAGCCGATGCATGTAGGAAGAGCTGAAGATAAAGGCGGAAATACTATTCAGGTACGCTGGTTCAATGGTGGTTCGAATCTACATGCTGTTTGGGATAGTAAAATGATAAATCATTACCAAATGACCTATTCTGAACTTGCAAATAACACAGATAAAATTTCTAAAGAAAGAATAAAGAATTTACAAAAAGGAACCATAGCAGATTGGGCAAATGAAACCCAGCAACAAGCTATAAAAGTTTATGGTTCAGTAGAAATTGGAGAAAATTTGAGGTATGCCTATATGTATCATAATTTTGGATTGGTACGCAGTCAATTGCAAAAAGGAGGAATTCGACTGGCGAAAGTGTTGAACGATCTTTTTAGTTAATAGAATTAGCAATTATATGTATTCCAACGTCTTTTCTCACGTGCTAGTAAGGATTTGAATTTGTGTGGCAGGTCTACCTTCAACTGAATAGTTTTAAATGTTTTTGGGTGTAAAAATTTCACTTCTGAAGCACATAAAAACAATCCTTTTCCTTTATGAAGTAAGTCCTTATCGCCATATAACTTATCTCCTAAAATTGGATGACCAATGGAAGCTAGGTGTATTCGTATTTGATGTGTTCTTCCGGTTTTAGGAGATACTTTCAGACAAGAAAGTTCATTGAATTTCAATGATTTGACAACTCTGATAATTTCAAGACTTGTTTCAGCGTTTTTATTTTCAATCGGGAGGTCAATAGTATGATTCGTAAATACTTTCCCGATGACAATTGTGCAATATTTTTTTTGAATGGTTTGATTTTGAAATTGTTTTCCTAATTCAATTTGAGCAGTTTTCGTTTTGGCTATGAGCAATAATCCGGAAGTTTGATTATCCAGCCTGTGAACAGGGGTTGGAGATGATAAGGCATCAGTTTGAGAACTACTTTTCAAATTAAAAGGAAGCGCGCTAAAAACAGTTTTAAAAGTATTCCCGCTCACCGTGATTCCGGCGGGCTTGTTAATTACTGCCATATGATCATCTTCAAAAATAAGGTCTAAATCAAATTCATATACTTTAGGTTGAGATAATGGATCTTCAATAAGTTCTAAAACCAGCCCATAACTTACCCAGGTTCCGGTTTGGGCTTTTACTCCATTTGCTAAAAAACGTCCACGTTTAATAGCTTTTTTAATACCGCTATTTGATGGTATGAAGTCATCAAAAACTTTAATGGCATAATCCTGTAATCGAATATTCTCAATATTTTTTGGAACAATATGCGAATGGATAGTTTTAATAATTTATTAGTTTTTCGTTAGCGATATTATCAGTATTGTTATTATAAAGACTGTTTTAAAGCAGAAAAGTTACAAATTGATTGCTTTATTATTGCTAATATATTGTTAAATCACCAATTATTGATATGAATATGTTTTATATTGATGTGAATCGTTTAAAAAAAAATGAAAAATATTTAATTATTTATAAAGCATCAAAATAATCATACAACATTAAATTAAGATTTTTTATAATAATATAGATTGCAATTTATAACAAATTGCTTTTGTGTAATAACTCAATTATCTCTTTGTAATCAAAAGATAAATCAAGTTTTAAAGCTTGGTTGAATGTAAACCAATTGAAGTCAATGACCTCCTCTTCCTGAATACGGATTTCACCAGACCAATTTCCTAAAAACCGATAGAATTTTCGGTCTTGCCAAATACCTGTTTTGACTATCTTAGTAGGAATAAAGTCCAAATTACATTCTTCTTTTACTTCTCGAATCACATTCTCTTCGGCAGTTTCGCCCAATTCTGCTCTTCCTCCGGGACAACCCCAATATCCGGCATAATGTTGCGTATAATTAGAACGTTGAAGCAGCAGAATCTTTTGATTTTGTAAAATAATACCCGAAGCAGCTAATATCATGAATAATTATTGCTTTTTTATTATTCCCAAGGTTGCGATATAGCCTGTTGGGAGATTCCATTCTTTCGATGAAATAAGATTGCCTCTATCGTCATAAACATTCAACTCAGCTGTATTTGGTCCTGAAAGACCTTGGTTTAAAGCTTGAAAATCAATTCTGTTATAGCCAGGTTCCAAATTGATATAGACAACAGAATAGTTTCCTTTTAAGCCAATATTTGCACTTACAACTTTTTCATTTAAAAAAATGCGTATTCTATCTCCATCGATATAACTGTGATCTCGACACTCAATTTTTACAGTTCTGGAGGTGCTATAAATAGTTCCTAAACTCAGATGACTTTCTAGTTTTTTATGAGTTACATCTTTACCCTTCCAGTATTCCAAACCAATAATATCCCTGTTCTCAGGCAATGTTTCCAACAAGAAATTTTGATTATTAGTCGATTTATTTTTATTTAAATTCTTGTTGATGACAGCTGTATTTGGTTTATTTTCAATGTTAAATTCTATATTGGAGTTGGGATTTACTTTGGTTATGGTTGATTTAGCTTTTAATTTATCTGTACTTTTTTTAAGATTGATTTCGTTGTCAAATTTTTTAATTTTTGAATCAACTTTAGTGGTGTCACTTTGTGAAAATGAATAAACTGATAAAAAGCTTATCAATATAGTTAATGTCAATGATTTCATTATGTTGTTCATTTTCAGGTTTTCATTCAATTATAGCAAAAAAAATGCCAATTATTGTAATTCAATGATTATGAGGACAAAAATAACAAAAAAAGCCTCAACTTTCATTGAGGCTTTTTCCTAATTGTATGTTAAACTTTATTTATTTTATTTGATCATCTCAAAACTTCGTTTGATAAAACTAGTTAATTCTTCACCATGTAACAGGTTTTGAGATAACTTTGCTAAATCAAAAGCTTGCCTAATTAATCGGTCTTGCTTCTTTTTAGTTTTAGTATTTAAAATTTCACCAACCAATTCATTATTTGTATTCACAACCAAATTGTACATCTCTGGAAAATTACCCATTCCCATCATTCCACCACCTCCTGTGGCTTGCATTTCTTTCATTCTGCGCATAAATTCGGGCTGTGTTATAATAAAAGGATTTGCACTTGAATCCATTGATTCTAACTGAACAGTATAAGTTTCTTTAGGAATTGATTCCTCAATCATAGGCTTTAACTTTTCTTTTTCTTTATCAGAGAGTTTACTAATCAACGTATCATCTTTTTTTATTAAACTATCAATATGATCCGCATCAACACGCGCAAATTGAATGTTTTCTTTTGCTCCTTCAAGTTTTTGAAGCAAATGTGATACAATGGGAGAATCTAACAGGAGTACTTCATATCCTTTTTCTTTTGCAGCTTCAATATAACTGTGTTGTGATTTGATGTCAGATGCATATAAAACTATGATTTTTTTGTCTTTATCAGTTTGAGCTGATTTTATTTTTTTTTCTAATTCAGGAAATGTAAAATATTCTTTGTCTACTGTTGGGTACAATGCAAATTTGTCAGATTTTTCAAAAAACTTTTCCTCTGAAAGCATACCATATTCAATGATGATTTTTATGTCATCCCATTTTTCTTCAAAAGCTTTTCGATCTTTTTTGAATAAGCTAATCAATTTATCAGCTACTTTTCGAGTGATATAGCTCGCTATCTTTTTAACCGCTCCGTCGGCCTGTAAATAGGATCTGGAAACGTTTAATGGAATATCCGGAGAATCAATAACTCCACGGAGCATTTGTAAAAAGTCTGGCACAATACCTTCCACATTATCAGTTACAAATACTTGATTTTGATATAGTTGAATCTTGTCCTTTAAAGGGTCTATGTTTTTACTGATCTTTGGAAAATATAATATCCCCGTTAAATGAAATGGATAATCAACATTTAAATGAATATTGAACAACGGCTCTTCAAATTGCATTGGATACAATTCTCGGTAGAAATCTTTGTAATCTTCATCTTTTAAATCGCTTGGGTTTTTTGTCCAGGCTGGATTAGGGTTGTTTACAATATTATCAACTGTAATTTTTTCAGGTTCTGCATCTTCAGGGGCATCTTTGGCTTTTGGTAAAGTTTCTTCGCGAGTTCCAAATTTAATTGGAATGGGCATAAACTTATTGTATTTATTCAAAAGTTCCTTTATTCTACTTTCTTCAAGAAACTCAGTGGAATCATCATCTAAATGCAATACCACTTCAGTTCCTCTTTCCGTTTTGTCAGTTTCTTCCAAGGTGTATTCAGGACTGCCATCACATTCCCAGCGTACAGCTTTAGCCTTTTTCTCAAAAGATTTTGTAAAAATTTCAACTTTATCTGCCACCATAAAAGAAGAGTAGAATCCTAACCCAAAATGACCAATAATTCCTGAATCCTCGACCTTATCCTTGTATTTTTCAACAAATTCTTCAGCTCCTGAAAAAGCTATCTGGTTGATGAACTTTTCGACCTCTTCACCGGTCATACCAACTCCTTGATCTATAATTCGAATTTCTTTTTTGTCTTTATCTACTTTTACTTCAATTTTAGGTAGTCCAATATCGCCTTTAATTTCACCTATAGTTGACAAGTGTTTTAACCTAATTGTTGCATCTGTTGCATTCGAGATCAGTTCACGTAAAAATATTTCGTGGTCTGAATACAAGAATTTTTTAATAATAGGAAAAATATTTTCAGCTGTTACTTTGATATTTCCGGTTGCCATGTTTATTTGTTTATTGATTATTGAATTTATTATGTCAAAAAAAATACCAAACTGTTCACTGTGACAAACTGACACATGTCAGATTAATTTTAATTAGTATATTGTTCAGTGAAGAGTGAATATTATTATGACAGAATTAGATTTTGACTATGTTATTATTGGAAGCGGGTTTGGAGGTTCGGTAAGTGCTTTGCGATTAGCGGAAAAGGGTTATAAGATTTTAGTGATTGAAAAGGGAAAATGGTATAAGGATAAAGATTTTCCAAGAACCAACTGGAATTTAAAAAAATGGCTGTGGGAACCAAAAGCAAAATTGCATGGGTTTTTTAAAATGACATTCTTAAATCACGTAACAATTCTTTCCGGTGTCGGTGTTGGAGGAGGTTCATTGACATATGCCAATACTTTACCAATTCCTAAGAAGAAATTTTTTAATTCGGGGAGTTGGTCTGCTTTAAACAATTGGGAATCTGAATTAAAACCCTTCTATGATATAGCATATAAAATGTTAGGTGCTGCAACCAATCCAATATTATTTGAAGCAGATTTAGCCATTAAGAAAATAGCAGAAAATATTGGAAAGGCACATTATTTTGAGGCTGCTAAAGTTGGTGTGTTTTTTGGAGAACCCGGAAAAACAGTTAAAGATCCATATTTTAATGGTAAAGGTCCTGACAGAACCGGATGTATACATTGTGGAGCCTGTATGACAGGTTGCCGACACAATGCAAAAAATACCTTGGATAAAAATTATTTGTATCTGGCTCAACAGCTGGGTACAAGAATTTTGGCTGAGAAAGAAGTTTATAATGTTGAGACTTTAGGCAAAGATAATGGTTCGGACGGATATAAAATTTCATTTGAATCGAGTATTGGAAAAAAGAATAAAGGAAATATCACTGCCAGAAGTGTAGTTTTTTCAGGTGGAGTTATAGGAACAATCCCCTTGTTATTAAAGCTTAAAGAAAAGTCTTTGCCAAATTTATCAAATATGGTAGGACGTAATATCCGAACAAATAATGAATCTTTGATGTTAGTCACTTCAACCGAAAAAAACCCAAAAGATTATTCTAAAGGACTAGCCATTGGTTCAATTTTACATACCGATGAAAACAGCCATCTCGAACCAGTAATATATGGCGAGGGTTCAAGTTTTTTCAGAATACTTTCAGTGCCTTTAATTCATCATAAATACCTGATATTTAGATTGATTGGTATTTTAATTTTAGTTTTTAAAAACCCATTGAGATTTATCAAAACCATTTTTACAAAAAATTATTCAAAAAGAACAACTGTGTTATTATTTATGCAAACATTGGATAGCACGCTTCGTTTGAAGCTGGGAAAAATAACAAAAAGGAAAACTGAAAAAGAAATTGGAGCAAAGCCAAATGCATTTATTCCTGAAGCGTTAACTTTAGGAAAAAAGTTTGGTAAGTTGGTAAAGGGAATACCTTATGCCAACTTAGTTGATATTTTACTGGGAACTCCAACTACAGCTCATATATTAGGGGGTTCTGTAATGGGAAAAGATGCTTCTACTGGAGTTATTGATAAAAATAATCATGTATTTGGTTATAAAAATATGTTTGTTTGTGACGGTTCTATGATATCTGCGAATCCTGGGGTTAATCCGTCATTATCCATTACAGCTATTACTGAACTCGCAATGAGTAAAATTTCAAAAAAATAGTAAATCTATGATCTGGTTGAGGTCTTTGGGTTTTTAATTTTTAGCAATGCAGAAATAACTGTATTATATTTTGAATTTACTATTTTTAAAATTTAAATAAAGAAATTATGAGTGGTGAAGATTTTATATTGGTTGAAGGCTATAGACATGTTAGGTATAGACATGAAACCTATTTAGAAGATGAAATGTTACATAGGTCAAAAACCTATTTTGAATGGCTCGATAAGCGTAGATCGATTCGTCATTTTTCAATTAAACCTGTAGCAATAGAAGTTATTGAAAATATCATCAAGTCGGCTTCCACTTCACCATCCGGGGCAAACAAGCAGCCATGGACATTTTGCGTTGTGCAAAATGCAGCATTGAAAAAGAAAATAAGAAATGCTGCTGAAGAAGAAGAACGCAAAAGTTATAAGGATCGGATGAGTGATGAATGGTTGGAAGATCTAAAGCATTTAGGTACCGACGCAAATAAACCATTTTTGGAAACCGCACCTTATTTGATAATTGTATTTAAACGGCCCTTTGAATACGATGAAAATGGAAAAAAGCATCAAAATTATTATGTAAATGAATCTGTAGGTCTGGCTTGCGGATTTCTCATTTCAGCGATACACAATGCAGGGTTGGTAACTTTAACACATACTCCAAGTCCTATGCGTTTTTTAGAGAAAATTTTGAAAAGACCGGATAACGAACGCGCATTTTTGTTATTACCTGTTGGTTATGAAGCTGAAGAAGTCTATGTGCCTGATATTCAAAGGAAAACAATTGACCAGATAATGAAAATTTATTAATACATTGCTTTTACTGATTTTGTGTGGTAATGTTTAGCTGATAAATTATATTTATTAGAAAAAGGAAAGCATACTTTGTTAAGTTGGAATAAAATATTCACTTGGATGAGTTATTAAAAAATCTTTTAAATGTATTACTAAAGGAATGTTTATTAGTTAATACCCTAATAGTTGTAAAAACATGAACTTTTTAGTAAGTTTATAGACCTAAAACTAAATATAATTTTATGTACAATTCGAAAATAACTGGGCTTGGTTATTACGTTCCTGATAATGTTGTTACTAATGATGATTTGACCAAATTTATGGACACTAGTGATGAATGGATTCAGGAAAGAACTGGTATAAAAGAGCGTAGATGGATTAAAGAAGGTAGTGGAGATACATCTTCCATTATGGGTGCAAAAGCATCCCAAATAGCAATTGACAGGGCAGGTATTTCAAATGAAGATATAGATTTTGTTGTTTTTGCTACTTTGAGTCCGGATTATTATTTTCCTGGTTGTGGAGTTCAGATTCAGGAAATGCTTAATTTAAAAACAGTTGGAGCACTTGATGTTCGAAACCAATGTTCCGGATTTATATATGCACTTTCTGTTGCCGATCAGTTTATAAAGACCGGAATGTATAAAAATATATTGGTAGTTGGTTCAGAGTACCATTCTGGAGGACTTGATAAAACGACAAGAGGCAGGAATGTTACTGTAATTTTTGGGGATGGAGCAGGAGCAGTGGTATTATCAAGAACGGAAGAAAATAAAGGAATATTATCTTCTCATTTACATTCAGAAGGAAAACATGCAGAAGAATTAACTGTATTAGCACCGAGCATCAGACATTGGGTACCTGAAATTATTGAAGCGAATGATGAAAATGATGAATCATATTATCCATATATGAATGGAACGTTTGTATTTAAACAAGCAGTTGTGCGTTTTTCTGAAGCAATAATGGAAGGATTGCAAACGAATAATTTAGAGGTCTCAGATATTAATATGTTGATCCCTCATCAGGCTAATTTGAGGATTTCTCAATTTATTCAACGAAAATTTAAGTTGACCGATGATCAGATCTATAATAACATTATGAAATTTGGAAATACCACAGCAGCCTCTGTTGTAATTGCATTGACCGAAGCATGGGAAACAGGAAAAATAAAAGATAATGATTTGGTTGTTTTAGCTGCTTTTGGCAGTGGTTTTACGTGGGGAAGCATTATCATCCGTTGGTAATTATAAAAAAACATAAATTAAAAAGCCTCTAAAATGCAAGTTTAGAGGCTTTTTTTAAAAGGTTATTGATCAACTAATTCAAATAATTATAATATCCTTTTTAATATTTTTAGATATTTTTTTCCAACTTCTTTGTTTTATAGACGAAAAATAATGGGATTAGTTACATTTAAAATGTTAAAATTTAATTAAAGAGATCTTCCGATTTTGTAAATATTACGATGCCTTCTAAAGTATGATATTGATATAATGTTACCGTGTTTAACAAACTTTAACTAATTTTAACAAATGATTAAAAAAACATTGGTATTGGGTGCCTCAAATAATCCGGTGAAATATTCTTTTTTAGCTGTAAATAGGTTAATTGCCAATGGGCATAAAGTAAAAGCAATAGGATCAAAGGAAGGTATAGTTAGCGGTGTAAAAATAGTCAATACTAAAAAATTGCATCAAAAAATTGATACGATTATATTATACTTGAATAGGGAAAATCAACTGGATTTTTATGAATACATAGTTGCTTTAAACCCGAAACGTGTAATTTTTAACCCTGGAACCGAAAATATTGAACTGGAAAATATATTAAGAGAAAATGATATTTCTTATGAGAGGTCTTGTACACTAACCTTATTAGCAACAGATCAATATTAATTGAAGTCACAATTATACAGCAAGTGTTCCTGAATTCGTAATGGATTGATAAAATTTAATCGAAAAGAATTCCTCGATGCTTTGCGTCGAGGTTTCCATTGAAATTGTCATTCCCGTGAAAACGGGAATCTATTATACAGAATATTGATTTTTGACCTTGAGGTCAAAATGAAACTAGCGAAATACCTCGTATGCTCTGCGACGAGGATAATTAGTTTCAAAAAATTCTTTATTACCAGGAATGTTTGTTTACGATATCAAATTAATTACGATGAAAAGCATCCGATACAAATGCCAATACCTTTGAGAGTGATCCTCTCCAATAAGGCCAGTTATGTCGGCCGTCTCTAATGCGAAACTCATGTGGAATTCCTTTTTTTCTCAGGGCAATATGAACCAGACTATTCCCTTCATATAGAAAATCGTCATCTCCGCAATCTATAAACCAACGAATGGTTTTTTGTTGTTCAATTGAAACATTCTCAATTAAAGAAAGGACATTATGGTTTTCAAAATAAGTTTTAATTACAGTTTCTGGATAACTTTCATTGTTTTTTTCTAACTGATTTTTTAATTCTTCAATAGATAATGGACCTATATAAGCACTTAAAGGACATGAGGAAGAAAATAATTCGGGATGACGTAAAGCATAGATAAAAGATCCGCCTCCTCCCATAGAAAGTCCTGCCACTGCTCGATAACTTTTTTCACTCTTTATACGATAGCTTTTTTCAACATGGTGTAAAAACTCCTTAAAAAAGAAATCTTCATAGAGCCAATCACCTTTGATATTATTGAAATATCCACGTTGACCTGTTTGTGCATCGGGCATAACAATGATCATTGGGGTAGCAGTCCCTTCCAGAATTGCTCTATCAGCTATTCGCAGCACTTCACCAAATTGTATCCATCCGGTTTGATCGTCACCTGCCCCATGCAGCAAATAGAGTACCGGATAACTTCGCTGTGAAGTTTCGTAATCAGGAGGTAAATAAATGGCAAATTTTCGTTCACCATTGAGTATAGTACTTGTCATGGAGAGGATGTCATAAACCTTACCTGTCTGACCCATAATTGAAAATGATATAAGTAGGAAAAAAGATTGTAGGAATAAGAAATATTTCATGATATATTTATTATTTAAGATTGAGTTAAGTTCTATTTAATTGGAATCATTTATTTCAAAAACTTTTCCTTCTTCTGCCATTAAGGTATTTTTAAATTGTTCTTGCGCCTCAATCTTAAAAGCTGCTTTATTTTTGTAGCGACTGCTAAAATGCCCAATGATTAATTGCTTTACAAAAGCTTGTTTTGCAATACTGGCTGCTTGAGCGGCCGTACTGTGTTTTGTCGTTTCAGCTAAAGTTTCACGATCATTTAAAAAAGTTGTTTCGTGATACAAACAGTTTACATTTTTAATAATTGGTATTATTGCTGGGAAATAGGACGTATCACTGCAAAAAGCATAGCTTAAGGGAGCAGGGGGATTTGATGTAAGTCTCTCATTTTTTAAAACAGTGCCGTTTTCTAATATAAAATCTTTACCATTCTTAAGGTTTTGATAATCACAAACTTTAATTTCTGTATGCTGACTTACTGCTGCCATATTTAATTTCCTTTCACTTAATTTTTCTTTAAATAAAAAGCCGTTGGTATATACTCTGTGATCTAAAGGAATCGTACGTATTTCAACCTTCTCATCTTCAAAGATAAGTTCACTTTCTGTGCTTTTAAGCTCATGAAATATCAATGGATAATTGGTCCATGATTTTGAAAGTTTCATTTGCAGGGTTACAATTTCTTTCAATCCTTTAGGTGCATAAATATGTAATTCACTTTCACGGTTTAACAACCGAAAAGTTGAAATTAGTCCCACCAGACCAAAATAATGATCTCCGTGTAAATGTGAAATAAAAATATGTTTAATTTTTGAAAATCGAATGCCGTATTTTTCGCAATTGAGTCTGTGTTCCTTCACCACAATCAATCAGAAAATGATGATTTTTAATCTCTAAAAACTGAGAAGTAGGGTGAGCATTTACCCGAGGTGTTGCAGAATGACATCCTAAAATAGTGAGTTTTAAACTCATCTAATTATCAATCTTTTTGAAATCAGTTCAGTATCGGTTTGTAAGGAGTAAATATACATTCCTTTGGCAATATTATTTCGATTAAAAGGTATAGTATTGTAACCAACTTTAGCATTGATTTTTTCTCCATAAACCGTTTTACCCAGTAAGTTTTTTACAGTGAATTCAACAATCTGTTCAATAGAAGAACGAAAACGAACTTGTGTTTTTACACTAAATGGGTTGGGGTATGCCGACATAGACGAAATGGTAGTTGGCGGTTCTTTATAATCTGAATTACTTATTTCATTTTGTTGCGCAAAAGAAAATGTGAACATTAATAAAAAAGAAATAAAAAGTAATTTTTTCATCAATAAGCCTATTGGTTTTAAAATCCTAAATCTCGTTCAATAGCATCCATTTCTAGGATGTCAAGGGCTTCTGTAAACGTTGGAACAATATTAATTTCATCAGGGATTTCATCAATATTTATTCCATTACAGACTAGCACAAAACTAGTGCCATTCTTTCGGTGTTGATTATTTATATTCAAAAATAGCAATAATTCTTCAATTTTCATGTTAAATTTTTTAGAAAAATCAATTATTATATGTTTGCCTTCTAATTTTGAATAAATTTTTTTGAATTCAGTAAAGAACAGATTTACAGAATTTTGCGTTTGTTTTATATGGATATAATTCTTTTTTTTAGCAACAATCATTGTTAATTATGTTGTATTTGCTGAGCTAATAAATAGATAATTGCCATACGAATCGCCACACCATTTTCAACCTGATTTAAAATGATGGATTGGTCGGCATCAGCCACATCACTCGTTATTTCAACGCCCCTGTTTATAGGGCCTGGATGCATTATTACTATTTTTTTGCTTAATGAATCCAGCAATTGTTTATTAATTCCAAATAATTGGGCATATTCTCTTGTCGATGGGAAATAATTGATCAGCATACGCTCATTTTGAACACGTAATATATTGGCAACATCACACCATTCCAGTGCTTTTTTAATGTTGTATTCAACAGTCGCTCCGACGCTTTCAATGAACTTTGGTATTAATGTTTTTGGACCGCAAACTTTTACTTCTGCACCTTGTAATTTTAAGGCATAAATGTTTGAAAGAGCCACTCTTGAGTGTAAAACATCTCCGACTATAACAACTTTTTTACCGGCTACACTTCCTAATTTTTCACGAATTGAGTAAGAATCGAGTAATGCTTGTGTTGGATGCTCATGTGTTCCATCACCTGCATTTACAATTTTAGCATTCACGTGTTTTGACAAAAAATCACATGCTCCTACGAGTGGGTGACGCATTACTATAAGATCAACTTTCATTGATAAAATATTGTTGGCGGTATCAATGAGTGTTTCTCCTTTTTTGACTGAAGATTGGCTAGCTGAAAAATTAATTACATCGGCAGACAACCTTTTTTCAGCCAATTCGAATGAAAGTTTTGTACGGGTACTGTTTTCAAAAAATAAATTAGCAATGGTAATATCACGAAGTGAAGGTACTTTCTTGATGGGTCTGTTAATGACTTCTTTAAAGTGGTCAGCAGTTTCAAAAATTAAATCAATATCAGCTTTGTTTAAATGTTTTATTCCTAAAAGATGTTGTACGCTTAACTGACTCATGTAATTAATTATTTATGATATATACGGCATCTTTACCATCTTTTTCTTTCCAATGAACAATCACCTTCTCCTCATTAATCACATCTACCTGTCTTCCTCTATAATCAGGTTGAATAGGTAAGTGGCGGCTGAACCTTCTGTCTATTAACACTAAAAGTTCTATTTCTTTGGGTCTACCAAAAGATTGAATAGCAGTAAGGGCTGCTCGAATGCTTCTTCCTGAAAAAAGAACGTCGTCTATAAAAACTACATTTTTATTTTCAACAATAAAATTTATATTGGTTTTATTTGCTTCTAATGGTGCTTCTCGACGTCTAAAATCGTCACGATAAAAAGTAATATCTAATTGCCCTAATTTTACATTGTTGATATTGTATTCTTTTTTTAAGATGGCAATCAGCCTTTCAGCTAAAAAAACACCTCTCGGCTGAAGACCAATGATTACTGTGTTTTTAAATAAATTGTGATTTTCAATTAACTGACAAGCTAATCGGTGTAAAATAATGTGAATTTCTTTTGAGTTGAGAAGAATTTTTTTACTCATTACTGTTCCAAACATTGTTCGGAGTACAAATATACATCATTTTGTTAATTAATTTGTTAAAAACATTTAGAAGTTGATATTAATACAAAGATTAGTTCTTGTATTTTTATTGATGTAATAATTGTTTAATCTTTATTATGTCCTTAACTCCAAAAGAAAATAACTTACCCTTGTCTAAATTCGAATCTATGCTTAAAACAAATAGCGTATATTTTTTTGATTCGATAGAATTTGAAGAAATAATACATTATTATATAGATACCGGAAAAGTGTCATTAGCTAAAAAAGCCATTAAACTTGGATTAAAGCAGCATCCTAACTCTGTGGTATTGAAATTATTAAAAGCAGAGTTGCTGATTTTTGACGGGTTGTATACAGAAGCTTCTTGTATTTTAAAGGATCTTCAGGCTATTGAGCCAACCAATGAGGAAATATATGTGCAACAGGCTAGTATTTATTCTAAAAATGATGATCATAGCAGTGCAATAGATTCTTTAAAAATAGCTCTGAGCTATACGGATGATGAGTTGGATATTTTGTCTATGATTGGAATGGAATATTTGTATTTGGATAATTTTGATGATGCACGATTGAATTTTGCTAAATGTTTAGAAGTTGACTATGAAGATTATTCTTCTCTTTACAACGTGATTTACTGTTTTGATATGGAAAATAAGCATACTGAGGCAATAGAATATTTAGAAAGTTACATAGAGAAAGATCCATATAGTGAAGTTGCATGGCATCAGCTAGGGCGCCAATTCTTTATTTTAGAAAAGTATAATGAGGCATTAAGAGCATTTGATTATGCTGTTTTAATTGATGAATGTTTTGTGGGTGCTTATCTTGAAAAAGCAAAAACATTAGAACAGTTGAATAGATTTGAAGAAGCTATTGAAAATTATATATCTACCATTGAATTAGACGATCCAACCGCATTTGTTTTTTTTACGAATTGGAGAATGTTACAGTAAGATTGATCAAAATGCGCTGGCTATTCAATATTATAAAAAAGCGGTGCATGAAGATCCATTACTTGAAAAAGGATGGATAGCAATAACAAATCTGAATATCAAAGAAAAAAAATATAGAAAGGCATTGTATCACATCAACAAAGCCATTGAAATTGATGAAGAAAATTCACTTTACTGGAGAAAATATGCAGAGATTAATTTAAAACTCAACTTTTTTGAAGAAGTAGTTGTGGCCTTTAATCGGTGTATTTCGTTACATGATATGGACCTTGTTATTTGGATTGGTCTAGCCGATGTGTTATATTTTTTAGGTGAGTATGAAGAGGCTATTGCAACTTTAATTAGATCTAACATATATTTTAATGAATTTGCAGAAATAGAATATCGCTTGAGTGGCTTGTATTTTAAATTGAAGAATAAACAAAAAGGAGCTCACCATTTAATGGAGGCCTTAATGATTGATTTTGAATATCATCCAATTTTTGATGAGCTTTTCCCTTTAGAATTTAAAATGCAGGAAGTTAAGGATATTATCAATAAATTTAAAAAATCTTCCTAATAAAAATACTACATTTGTCTTATTAGGTCGAAGACAAATGCAACAGCGAAAATTTATTAATTATCTTGTAATATCACTTAAAGGAATGGCTATGGGAGCAGCAGATGTTGTCCCTGGAGTTTCTGGAGGTACCATTGCATTTATTTCCGGTATTTATGAAGAGTTATTGTCTTCCATCAGTTCCGTAAATTTCGGCACATTGAAGTTGTTAAAATCTGAGGGAATCAAAGTAGCCTGGAGAGCAATCAATGGTAATTTTTTAAGTGCATTGCTACTTGGAATTTTTATCAGTATTATATCCTTAGCAAGGCTGATCTCGTGGTTACTTGAGCATAAACCTATATTGGTTTGGTCCTTCTTTTTTGGGTTGGTATTGGCTAGTATTATTTATATTGGAAAACAAATTTCGAAATGGAGTGCATTGACAATATTTTTGTTGTTGTTGGGAACAGGTATAGCGTATTATATCACAACTCTTGAACCTTTAATCTCAGAAAACTCATCGCCATTATTTTTATTTTTAGCAGGTGCTTTGGCCATTTGTGCTATGATTTTACCTGGAATTTCAGGTGCTTTCATTCTAGTTTTATTAGGTGCATACAAACCTGTTTTAGAGGCCATTCATACTAAGGATCTTAAATTATTAGGAATTTTAGTTTTTGGAGCATTCATTGGCTTATTATCTTTTTCTAAAGCATTAAATTGGTTGTTCAATCATTATAGAAATTATACTTTGGCAATACTCACTGGGTTTATTTTAGGCTCATTGAATAAAATATGGCCATGGAAAGAAACGTTGACTTGGCGATTTAACTCGCATGGAGTTAAAGTCGCTTTTAATGAACAAAGTATTTCTCCTTTTTCTTTTGAAGGGGATTCACAATTGACAGGGGCTTTTTTACTAGCTATTATTGGTTTTGTTATTATTATTTTATTGGAATGGATAGCCAATAGCTCTAATAGATTATAAATTATGGCTAGAGAACGTAGCATACTGGATAAATTTTTCCTTTTTATAAAAGGACTTTCAATGGGTGCTGCCAATAAAGTTCCCGGTGTATCCGGAGGTACGGTTTCTTTTGTATTGGGATTTTATGAAGAAATGATTTATTCATTTCGAAAAATAAATTACAAAGCATTTTTATTGCTTATAAATGGGAGATATAAAAGCTTTTACTATTATACAAATGCACCTTTTTTACTCCTGCTTTTTAGCGGAAGTATGTTTAGTTATTTCACTGTTTCTTTGGTGTTAGATTATTTATTAAGAAATTACGAATTGTATGTTTGGAGTTCCTTTTTTGGAATGATATTAGGTTCAATATATTATATTTCAAAAAACTTTAATGATTGGAGAGCTAAAAACGTGATTGCTATGGCGATTGGAATTGGATTGGGTGTGGGTATTAGTTTGATGAACCCTGCTAAGGAAAATGACAATTTATGGTTTGTGTTTGCATGTGGAATTATTGGTGTTTCCGGAATGACTTTGCCAGGGTTGTCAGGATCTTTTATCTTAATTTTAATGGGAAATTATGTATTATTATTGGTTGACTCAGTAACCATATTATTCAAAACAATCACAGAAATATTTACCGGAGATTTTAGTTTTATAGATAGTGAAGAAAGAATAAGATACCTTAAAATTATTGCCACATTTACGGGAGGATCGGCATTTGGATTGGTTTTTACATCACACATTTTAGGCTATGTGTTAAAACGTTGGCATCAATTGGTTACCGCTATTATCATCGGTTTTATTGGAGGTTCATTGGGAATCGTTTGGCCCTGGAAAAAAGAAATATATAAATATGAAGAGGGTAATATATTAATAGATGCCAATGGAGATAAGGTAATAGAGAATTTCAAACGGTTTTTTCCTGACTTTTCACTGCAGGAAACATGGATCGCCGTTTTTTTTATTTTAATAGGTATAGGAATCTTATTATTGTTAGATAAATATGGGGCAGAACAGAAAGAATATAAAGATAGATAATCGTTTTAAATTTGGATTGATTGGAAAGAATATTTCTTATTCTTTTTCACGTAATTATTTTTCAGAAAAATTTCAAAAATTAGGATTGCACCAATACAAGTATTTTAACTTTGATATCCCGGAAATAGAAGAGTTCCCATTCATTTTATACCATAAACATCATGAGTTTAAAGGTCTGAATGTTACAATTCCATATAAAGAATCTGTAATGAAATATTTAGATGAAATTGATAATGATGCGCAAAAAATAGGAGCAGTGAATACTATTAAAATAACAAATGATAATAAGCTTATAGGATATAATACAGATGTTTATGGTTTTATAAAGACTATTGAACCATTGCTGCAATCTCATCATAAAAAAGCATTGGTTTTAGGAACCGGAGGCGCTTCTAAAGCTGTTGCATTTGCCCTTCAAAAATTAGATATTGATTATAAATTCGTATCGAGAAGAGTCGAGGAACATAAATTTCTGTATTCCATGTTAAATGAGCAAATTATTAATGAATATTTGATAATTATTAATTGTACACCAATTGGAACATTTCCCAACATTGAAGTAGCTCCACAGATTCCCTATACATTCATTTCGAATCGTCATTTACTGTTTGATTTAATTTATAATCCGGAAGAAACTAAATTTTTAAGGGAAGGTAAAAACAGAGGTGCAGTTGTTAAAAACGGATATGAAATGCTTCAATTACAAGCAGAAGAGTCTTGGAAAATTTGGAATACGTAAAAATTAATGTCCGATTTTACGCAACTTTTGTTATAATTTTACATCTTATATATTATTAGTGACCACAAAAAGTGATTTTTTTATTCACTAATTTGTATTAATTGAACCTTAAACATTTTCATATGTTAGACGAAGCGAATAATTTACAGGTAGAAGATAACGATTCAACTCCTAAAAATTCTAAAAAAAACAGACACACCAACTCCGAAAGAATTAGAACAAAAAATAACCGATTCACCTGATGAGGTCATTGATGATACTAAAAGCAAAAAAATTGAAAATCCAGAAAAAAAAGTAACTCCTATTAAGAAAGAAATAGTAAAAGAAGTAACTGCAGCTTCTTCTAAAGAGATTCTCGATGAGGGAGAAAAAACTACTATTGAAATTTCTGAAAAAGAGAAACCTTCCAAGAAAAGTAAATCTAAAAATAAAACAACGACGGCTTCCACTACTATTGATGTCGAAAAAAGTGATATGGCCGATGTTGATAGCGCTGAATTAGAAGAAACTTCCGGCCAGAAAAAATCTGATAAGAAGGAAAATAATTCATCGAATAAAGCAGTTGATGAAATAGAAAGCAAAATTGCTGAAAGTGCTGAGATCGTTGAGCATGCTAAAATTGAAATGCTCGATTATTCAAAATTTAATTTGGAAGATCTAGTAGTTGAATTGAGTAAATTAGTGAAAGAAAATGAAGTTCAAAGCATTTATAATAATGTTAATAAAATTAAAAATGTATTCAATGTTAGATTTGGAGAATTACTAAAAAAGGAAAAAGAAATATTTTTATCTCAAGGAGGTAATGTGATTGATTTTCAATACAGTAACCCAGTAAAATCTACATATAATAGTATTCTTTATGATTTTAAGGTAAAGCGAAATGAGTTTTATGCAAATCAGGAAAAACAGCTAAAGGATAATTTACAAACGAAGCTTGATATCATTGATGAATTAAAACATTTGATTGATAATGCAGAGGGAGCAACGATGTATAAAATATTTAAAAGCATTCAGACCAATTGGCGTGAGTCAGGACCAATCCCACGTGCAAAGTATAACGATACCTGGAGAACATATCATCACCATGTTGAACGTTTTTATGACTTATTACATCTAAATAATGATTTACGTGATCTGGATTTTAAACATAATTTAGAGGAAAAATTGAAACTTGTAGCTAGAGCTGAAAAATTAGCTGAATTAGATGACATCAATGTTGCTTTTAAAGAATTGCAGGTTTTACACAAACTATGGAAAGAAGAAGTTGGACCAATAGCACGTGATCAGAGAGAGGAAGTTTGGGAACGATTTAGTGAAGCAACGAAAAAGGTTCATGACCAACGTCATGAGTTCTTCAGAGGATTAAAATCTAAATATGAAGGGAACATCGAAAAAAAATTGACGGTTATTGCTGAAATAGCAGCTATAGACACTTCTGAAAACCAGTCAAGAGTCGATTGGCAAAAAAGCATTAAAGAAATAGAGGAATTACGCAATAATTTTTTTAAAATTGGTCAGGTTCCAAGAACAAAAAGCGATGGGATATGGTCAAAATTTAAAGAGGCTACTCGAAAATTTAATAATGAAAAAAATAGATACTTCAAAGGAATTAAAAGGGAGCATTTAGAAAATCTAAACAAAAAGAAACTCTTGATAGAACAAGCCGTTTCACTGAAGGATAGTGAGGACTGGGAAGCCACTACAGGTGTCATGAAAAAGATTCAGGCTGATTGGAAAAATATTGGACATGTACCTCGAAAATATTCGGACAAATTATGGAAAGAATTTAAAGATGCATGTAACCATTATTTTGACAGACTTCATACTAATCAAGATGCCGGAAATAAAGAGCAGTTGGTTATATTCAATCAAAAGAAAGAACTGTTAGGTGAAATTAAAGCTTTTGTTGAAAAAAATAAGGATATCACAATTGACATCCTGAAAGGATATGTTACTAAATGGCGTGATTTAGGAAGAGTTCCATTTGAAATGAGACATATTGAAGTGAAATTCAATAAACTGGTTGATAAGATTGTTGAATCAAACGATATTGATAAACAGGAAGTAGAAATGCTCAAATTTCAAAATTTGGTTAACAGTTATTTGGATCAAAAAAATTACAGAAAGTTAGATTCTGAGCAGCATTTTATTAGAAAAAAGATTGATGAAACATTTCGTGAAATTCAACAGTTAGAAAATAATATTGGTTTTATTTCAAATGTTACTGAAGATAACCCTTTAGTGAAAAACGTAAGAAAGCAAATCGATGTTTATAAAGAAAAACTGGAAATTTGGAAAACCAAACTAGACTATTTAAAACAATATGAATAAAAGAACAGCCTGCAAAAGCAGGCTTTTTTTTATTCATATTTTAGATAAGCATCCACGTCAATTTTTACATCAGTCCATGTTTTTGTAATGCCATCAGACCCTGCGTGTAAATCTTCACAAGCTTCATTCAGAGCTTCCAAAGCCAATTGTGCTTTCCAATTGTCTAAATTTAATGTAGCTTTCATGTTAACAGTTTGACCATTTACGGTATAAGTAATGGGTAAATCATGAGAAATACCATTCATAGTAATGCGAACCTTACCTGAAGTGCTGTTTTCCAAGTAAATGGTTCCTTCAATTGCAGCAGTTTTAAGCATAGTTCCAAAAAAGAACTTTTTTATTTTGCTGTCCCTTATAGCACTTTGAGAAAATAAACTATTTACAGGAAGATTGAATTTTAATTCATTAAGTGCTTCCATTATGGTTGAATCGGATTTTTTATTTTCAATAATTAAATTATTGAATGATCCGGTTACCGGTACCTTTGCTGTTGTTTTATAAGCGGTCCAGGTTACTTTAGTATCCTCAGGGCTAATGGTATAAACCTTTTCACTGCTTCTAATTAGTTTGGTGTCATGATTTTTATATGCTGTAATCAGAACAATTGTGAGAAATAACAGAATTAATAATGATATTTTTTTCATGATAGTAGTTATTTTAAATATTTATTTACAAGATTTATATATATTTTCTTGGCTTCATTCTCAGTGAGATGATTTAATTGAAACCAGGCATTTAGTTTAAATGCATTTCTCAATTCAATATTCCCGGAAGGTTCTTCATAATTATTTCCTTTTGTGGCCTGTTTGTAATATGCATAAAAATGCAGCATCACATCAGGAGGGAGTTTTATATCTGTATTAGATGAAACTTTGTAAGCTTCTTCAAATAATTGGTCTAAATCTTTTCCCATAACTACGAAAATAATTATATTAAAGTGTCGCAATTACCATTTCGCCACCCTTCACTTTGTCATTTAATTTTACCTCGATATTTGCATCTAAAGGTAAAAACACATCAACTCTTGATCCAAATTTTATAAAGCCTGCATCTGTACCCTGAACAACTTCTGAATTTGGTTTTGCATAGTTCACAATTCTTCTTGCCATTGCACCAGCAATTTGACGAAATAAAATTTTACCAATTTTTTTATTATCTATAACGATAGTATTGCGTTCATTTTTTTCCGATGATTTTGGATGCCAGGCTACTAAATATTTACCTGGATGGTATTTACAATAAGTTACTTTACCACCGATAGGATACCTTGTTACATGTACGTTAAGAGGTGACATGAATATTGAAACCTGTATGCGATTGTCTTTGAAATACTCTTTTTCATACACTTCTTCGATTACAACAACTTTTCCGTCAACAGGAGCAATAATATTGGAATCGTTGTTAATTGTGTTTCGTTTTGGATTTCTAAAAAACTGTAATATAAGTATATAAAACACTAGAAACAAAACAGCTAATGATTTATTCAACCATATTATTTGTACAAAATTATCAGTTAATATAATTCCGATGGCAACAATAAAAGTTGTAATTAATATTATTTTATAGCCCTCTTTGTGGAACATAATTAAAGAACTAACTGTAAGTAAATAAAAATAAAAGGTGCTGCAAAAATTACACTATCAAATCTATCGAGAAACCCTCCATGACCAGGAATAAAGTTACTGCTATCCTTAACACCGGCCTGTCTTTTAAACATAGATTCAATTAAATCTCCCAAAACACCAAATATACTAACTATTCCCGCAATGACAATCCATTGAGTAAATGAGAGCGTGGTAAATTGATTTGCTAAAATGAAACTTACTAAAAAAGTAAAAACCATACCTCCAACAAAGCCCTCGACGGTTTTATTTGGTGAAATACGTTTAAAAAGTTTGCGCTTCCCGAAGTTTTTTCCAACTAAAAATGCAAAAGAATCATTTGTCCATATTAATATAAATACTCCTAATATAGTTGAATTGATGTAGTTGAAAGATGAGTTTATAAATGGTATTTGGACAATGAGTGTGAAGGGGACAACAATATAAACAACAGCTAAAAATATTTTCCCCAAATGACTTATTACCTCTTCTTTCTTTGCGAATAATATAGACGCAAACGTACTAAAAATAGTTAAAAATAAAAAAGCACCAACATATTCGAATATAGTTCTGGCGGGGACATCATCAACATTCAAAATATTTCCGTAAATAAAGAAAAGTGTACCAATAATATATGGAAAAACACTTTTTAGTTGAATTATTTTTTTGAACTCATACAAACAAAACATCATTAAAATAAAAAAAAGAGAAATAAAGGATATTTTACTAAATAATATAGAAAAGATTAGAACACTCACAAAAACAAGTCCCGATAGTACACGTCTTAAAAGTTTTTTCATAAATTATAAATCTTCAAACAACAACAAATATAGGTTTTTTGAATTGGTATTGCCGTAACTCATAAAGTCTTTGTCTTTACAATCAGGGTTGTAATTTTTTATAGCACTAATATTACTTGGTATATTCCCCTTGTATCTTGTTTTAATTCCCGTCAAACTTTCTCCTTTTGTATTTACAATTTGACTTGTAGTTGCATAAACAATAAAGTCATTTGATAAATCAGAAATTTTAGTCTCTTTCAATTGATTGGAGGAAAATAATATACTACCATTTTCAGCAATTAAATGTTCACAACCAACAAACAACGGAAAATTATTAGTAAATTTTTTCGTAGTTTTTATTTTGGTGGTTTTAATGATCTGCAATAAATCACTATCGTTACATATAAGGTGCTCCCAACCATTCTCTTCCACAATTTCAGTTAAGTTATCAGTAACCTCTTTTAATGTAGCACAATACAAAAACTTGCCATTATTATTGATAAATCTTTTAACAAATATTTGATCAAAAGGTAAGTCATGAAGTTCTAATTTTGACTCCTTGGGCTCTTTATCTTTTGGGGAATTGAAAAACTTTTTTAAAAAACTCATTATTTATATCAATAAATTCAAAATTATAAAAAACTTATGAATTTACTCTTGTGTTTCAGGTGAATTTTCAATTTTAGGTTTTTTCGTCGTTTTACTTGTTGTTTTTGATTTCGTTTTTCTTGTTGTTTTTTTTATTGTTTTGGGTTTGTCTTCTTCAAAAGGTCTTTTCCCAAAAATTGATAGTAAATCCTTTTTAAAAATAACCTCTTTTTTTATCAATAATTCTGCCAGTACAATTAATTGATCTTTATGTTCTTTTAAAATTTTAAAAGAACATAAAGATCAATTAATTGTACTGGCAGAATTATTGATAAAAAAAGAGGTTATTTTTAAA